>Ga0193742_1000050_pt1 | contig 80431 bp, 82 predicted proteins | sample L2c1metaG_FD_165511 | JGI IMG/M metagenome (GOLD analysis project Ga0193742, IMG submission 165511) | Soil microbial communities from a riparian zone of the East river system, Colorado, United States - L2c1 | ecosystem: Environmental > Terrestrial > Soil > Riparian zone | place: USA: East River... | reverse complement strand
GGCGTCCGGTGGTGTCGTCGAACAGTTGGGTGGGGGCGGACCAGGTGGCGCCGCTGTCGGTGGAGACGCAGAGTCCGATGGCGCTGGCGGTGCCGTAGCGGTGGAACATCCAGACGTTGGTGCCGCGGGTGACGAGCCAGGGTTCCTGGTAGTCGCGGCCGGCGGCGGGCCCGTCGGCGACGAGTTGGCGGGTCCAGGTGGCGCCGTTGTCGGTTGAGGTGGCGAGCCAGCAGGAGTCGCGGGTGTGTCCGGGGTCCTTGCCGTAGTAGGCGGTGACGAGGTTGGCGCCGACCTGGATGACGGGCGCGCTGATGGCGGCAAAGGGCTGGCTGGGGTCGATGCGGGTTTCGGGGCCCCAGGTGACGCCGTCGTCGGTGGAGATCCGGAGGAAGCATCCGGCGGCCGCGTTGGCAGCGGTGCCTTTGAAGTAGGTGAGCCAGGTGTTGCCGCCCGAGGTCGTGACGCAGGGGTCCCGAAGGTCGACACCGGGCGCGTCGCTGACCGCGGTGCCGGCGGCGGTCCAGGTACGTCCGTTGTCGGCGGAGGTGGAGCCGCGGATCACCCCGTCGCGGGCCGGCGCGTGGTCACTTCCCTGCCGCCAGACGACCAGCAGCCCCCCGCCGCTGAAGCGGCAGACGCTGGGAAACGCGGAGTAGGCGGAGTCAACCCCGAGCGCCCGAAACCCACCAGCACGCACCGATCCCAAGACAACCTCCCCCAGTTCGCCTTACATGCAAACAAATCTGGCGGCCGACCGACAGGGTGATCACTCGGTAGGCTGCCCACCGAACGGAGTAGGGGCAGCACGTGCGCACGGTGGCAGGGCACGAGACCGACCCGGCGTGGCAGGCCCGCCCAAGTCCCGGGCCGGCTGGCGGACAGTGATCGTTCCGGCGTCTGTTCTGGCGGACATCGTTGACCACTTGGCCGAGTTCGCGAAGCCCGGCCCTTGGAACCAGCGTGCTGGGATGTTGCTGGAGACCGGCGACGATCATGAAATGACGGAAGCCCCGGGTCCACAGTAGACGTGCTGTGACCTGGGGCTTCTGGCTTTGAGCGGATGACGGGAATCGAACCCGCGTATTCAGCTTGGGAAGCTGATGTTCTACCATTGAACTACATCCGCAGAGTGGTGCCGAGCGTACACAACACTCTTCGCCGCTAGGGTGAGTGGGTGTTGTTGAGTGATGGGGATCTGCGCAAGGAGCTCGAGTCCGGCCGTCTTGGGCTGGATCCCTTCGATGAGGTGATGATCCAGCCGTCGAGTGTCGATATCCGGCTGGATCGGTTCTTCCGGGTGTTCAACAACACCAGGTACACGCACATCGATCCTCGTCTGCAGCAGGATGATCTGACGTCGATGGTGGAGACGCCGGATGACGAGCCGTTCGTGCTGCATCCTGGCGAGTTCGTGTTGGGGTCGACGTTCGAGGCCGTGAACCTGCCGGATGATCTGGCCGGGCGGTTGGAGGGTAAGTCCTCGTTGGGGCGGCTCGGTTTGTTGACGCACTCGACGGCGGGGTTCATCGATCCGGGGTTCGAGGGGCACATCACGCTCGAGCTGTCGAATGTGGCGAACCTGCCGATCACGTTGTGGCCGGGCATGAAGATCGGCCAGTTGTGTTTGTTCCGGCTCTCGAGCGCGGCGGAGTACCCGTACGGCTCGTCGAAGGCCGGGTCGCGTTATCAGGGGCAGCGGGGGCCGACGCCGTCACGGGCGTACCTCAACTTCCACCGTGTCGACACGCGCCGCTGACTCGCCCGCGACGGGGGTCAGTACGGCGCCGACGGCGGGGAACACCGCGGCGACGCCCAGCGCGATGGGGTAGCCGAACCCGGTGATGAGCGCGCCGAACAGTGGCGCGGCGGCCATGGCGGCGACGTTCTGCGCGGTGTTCTGCACGCCGAGCGCGCGGCCGGCCCAGAAGGGCCCGGCGATCTCGGCGGTCGCGGTGAAGCCGAGGCCGTTGTCGGTGACCGACACGACCAGGGCGGCGACGAGGGCGGCGACGGCGAGCCAGGAGTCGAACACGTCGCCGAGGCCCCACAGCAGCATGGTGACCACGGCGAGCACGGCGATGATCCGCATGGGGCCCATCCGGCTGCCGGCGCGGTCGGACCACACGCCGGCGGCGATCCGGCCCGCGGCTCCAACGAGCTGCACGACGGCGACGAGTTGACCTGCCGCGACGGGACTCCAGTCGCGCGCGGACACGAGGAACGTGACCGCGAACGTCGCGGCGACGAACTGTGGCACCACGAGCGTGGAGCTGGCGAGGTGCAGGCGCACGAGGGTGGTCATGCGCGGACCGGTGTACGGCGACGACGACTCGGCGGCGGTGGCGGGCCGGCGTGGCGGGTCGACCACCACGAGCCACACGAGTGCGGCGGCCATGAGACAGAGCACCGCGGGCAGCGCGACGGCCGTCTCGAACCCCCACCGGTCCGCGATGGGCGGCAGTGTGGCGGCCGCGATGCCGACGCCGATGGGTTGCGCGGTCTGCCGGATGCCCATGGCGAGGCCGCGTTCGCGCGCGCTGAACCAGCCGAGCACGACCCGGCCGCTGGCCGCGTTGACCGACGCCGAGCAGGCGCCCGCGACGAGGAGTCCGGCGCCGAACAGCACGAACCCGGGCAGTGCGAGGCTCGCCAGCAGGAAGACGCCGGTCAGCAGGAGGCCCACGGTCATCACGACGCGCTCGCCGAACCGGTCGGCGGCCGCGCCCCACGCGATCAGCGCGAGCAGCAGCCCGAGCAGCGGCGCGGAGATCAGCACGCCGGCCGAGGTGAGTGTCAGCCTGTGGTCGGTCTGCAGCGTCGGGATGAGGAACGGCAGCCCGTACAGGAAGCTCGACGTGGTGGCCTGTGCCGTCAGTCCGGCGGCGAGGATGAGCCAGCGTCGCATGCCTGCACGTTAACTCCCGGCTCCTGCATGGTGGGAACGGTTTCCCGGTGAGTGAGAACGCGTCTGAGGGCGGCACCAGGGTCGACTCGGGGGCCTCCCCGATGTCGTGCCTGGTCCCGGCGGCATAACTTCGTCCCAACGCAGGGAAGCTGAGTGGAGGAAGCGCAATGGGGATCAGGCACGTGGTTGCGGGGCTCGCGGTCGTGTCGGGCGGACTGCTGTTGACGGCTTGCGGGTGGGAGGGGCCCGGCACCAAGTTCACCGACAACGAGGCGATCGGCCAGACGATCACCGAGGTCCGGTTCAGCAACGACTCCGGCGACGTGAAGATCCGCGTCGGCGACACCACCTCGGTGCGCCGCGACGTGAAGTACGACGAGGACAAGCCGGGCAAGACCTACCGCGTCGACGACGGCCACACGCTGATCCTCGAGGAGTGCCCGACCCGCAACTGCCGGGTCGGCTACGACGTCGTGGTGCCGGCCGGCACGAAGGTCAACGGGCATGTCGACTCCGGTAACGTCGAGCTTGCGGGGGTGGCGAGCGCGAACGTCCAGTCCGAGTCGGGTGACATCACCGTCCGGGACGTGGCCGGCGAGGTCAACGCGACCGCCCAGTCCGGCAACGTCGACGTCTCCGGCATCGGCGGCACGGTCGTGGCGGGCGCCGAGTCCGGCAACGTGACGGTCGGGCTGTCCGCCCCGCAGGACGTGTCGGCGAGCACCGAGAGCGGCGACATCGAGGTGTCCGTCCCGAGCGCGGACTACGAGGTCAACGCCAGCTCCGACAGCGGCCGGATCGACAACCAGCTGAGCGGCGACGACTCGGCCGGGCACAAGCTGGACCTGCGGGCCGACAGCGGTGACATCACCGTGTCGCGGGCCTAGGGAACACAGCGCGGGTCCCGCTCGTTGGGGGTTTCAGGAAGGTTGAGCGGCAGGGACTCAAGTCTGGTTTGACGGGCGATCAGCCTCGACGGCAAACTTGAGCGGGAGACACTCAACCCACACAGGGAAAGAACACAGCAGGAGGAAACCAATGGCGCGAGCGGTCGGTATCGACCTGGGGACGACCAACTCCGTCGTCGCTGTCCTCGAGGGCGGTGAGCCGACGGTGATCGCCAACTCCGAGGGTTCGCGGACGACCCCGTCCATCGTCGCCTTCGCCAAGAACGGCGAGGTGCTCACGGGGCAGCCGGCGAAGAACCAGGCCGTGACCAACGTGGACCGCACGGTCCGGTCGGTCAAGCGGCACATGGGGACGGACTGGTCCACCGAGGTCGACGGCAAGTCCTACAGCGCGCAGGAGATCAGCGCGCGGGTGCTGATGAAGTTGAAGCGGGACGCGGAGGCCTACCTCGGCGAGCCGATCACCGACGCGGTGATCACGGTCCCCGCCTACTTCGAGGACGCCCAGCGGCAGGCCACCAAGGAGGCCGGGCAGATCGCCGGCCTCAACGTGCTGCGGATCGTGAACGAGCCGACCGCGGCGGCGCTGGCCTACGGCCTGGACAAGGGCGAGAAGGAGCAGACGATCCTCGTCTTCGACCTCGGTGGTGGCACGTTCGACGTGTCGCTGCTGGAGATCGGCGAGGGTGTCGTCGAGGTCCGCGCGACCTCCGGTGACAACCACCTCGGTGGTGACGACTGGGACCAGCGGATCGTCGACTGGCTGGTGGACAAGTTCAAGCAGTCCGCGGGCATCGACCTGAACAAGGACAAGATGGCTCTCCAGCGGATCCGTGAGGCCGCTGAGAAGGCGAAGATCGAGCTGTCCAGCTCGAACAGCGCCAACATCAACCTGCCCTACATCACGGTCGACTCCGAGAAGAACCCGATGTTCCTGGACGAGACCCTGTCCAGGGCCGAGTTCCAGCGCATCACCAGCGACCTGCTGGACCGCACCAGGGCGCCGTTCAACAACGTGATCAAGGACGCCGGCGTCAAGGTCGGCGACATCGACCACGTGGTGCTCGTCGGCGGCTCGACCCGCATGCCCGCGGTTTCCGACCTGGTCAAGGAACTGACCGGCGGCCAGGAGCCGAACAAGGGCGTGAACCCGGACGAGGTCGTGGCCATCGGCGCGACCCTGCAGGCCGGCGTACTGCGCGGCGACGTCAAGGACGTGCTGCTGCTGGACGTCACCCCGCTGTCGCTGGGCATCGAGACCAAGGGCGGCGTGTTCACCAAGCTCATCGAGCGGAACACCACCATCCCCACCAAGCGCTCGGAGATCTTCTCCACGGCGGACGACGGCCAGACCACGGTCGGCATCCAGGTCTTCCAGGGTGAGCGCGAGATCGCGGTGCACAACAAGAAGCTGGGCACCTTCGACCTCACCGGCCTCCCGCCGGCGCCGCGTGGCGTCCCGCAGATCGAGGTCACCTTCGACATCGACGCGAACGGCATCGTCCACGTCAACGCGAAGGACCTCGGCACCGGCAAGGAGCAGTCGATGACGATCACCGGCGGCTCGGCGCTGCCGAAGGACGACATCGACCGCATGGTCAAGGACGCCGAGGCCCACGCCGAGGAGGACAAGAAGCGTCGCGAGGAGGCCGAGGTCCGCAACCAGGCCGAGACGCTCGTCTACCAGACGGAGAAGTTCGTCAAGGACAACGACGAGAAGCTCCCGTCCGAGGTCAAGGACAAGGTCAACGTCGCCATCAAGGAGGCGCAGGAGTCGCTGGGCGGCACCGACACCGCGGTCATCAAGGCGGCGATGGAGAAGCTCGCGACCGAGTCCCAGGCCATGGGTTCCGCGATGTACGCGCAGACCGGGGCGACCCAGGACGCGGGTGCGGGCGCGGGCGCCGCCGGTGGTGAGCAGGCCGGGCCGGACGCGGGCGCCGAGGACGTCGTGGACGCCGAGATCGTCGACGAGGACGGCAAGAAGTGACTTCGCGAGAGCCCGACCCGAACTCCGGAGAGGAGCCACGAGTAGTGGTGCGCGACCGCCGGCGGATAGACCCGCAGACCGGTCAGGTTCGGCCGCCCGCCCCCGTCGAGGGGGCGGGCCCGGACCCGGAGTCGGCCGTGCCGCCGGAGCCGGTCGACCCGCTCGGGGTCGACCCGACGCCGAGCCAGGAGGCGGAGCTGAAGGCGCAGCTCGACGAGCGGACCGCTGATCTGCAGCGGCTGCAAGCCGAGTACGCCAACTACCGCAAGCGGATCGACCGCGACCGCGAGGTCGTGGTCAACACCGCGAAGGCGTCGGTGGCTCGTGAGCTGCTGTCCGTGCTCGACGACATCGACCGGGCAGCGCAGCACGGCGACCTGAACGGCGCGTTCAAGGCGGTGGCCGACAAGCTCGTCGCCACGTTGGAGCGGACCGGGCTGGCGGCCTTCGGGCACGAGGGCGAGGAGTTCGACCCTTCTGTGCACGAGGCCGTCCAGCACGACACGTCGCCGGACGTCGCCGGCCCGACGGTCACCGCGGTGCTGCGCCGCGGGTACCGCTTCGGGGACCTGGTCGTGCGGGCCGCGCTGGTCGCGGTCACCGACCACGACCCGGCGCCACAGGCGCCTCCGCTGGTGGCCCCGGTGCTGGAGGAGCAGCCCGCGGCGCCGCGGGAGGACGCGGGCGCCAGCGACTGGTTCGACCCGAACGACAAGGCGAACGGGCAGATCTGACCCAGGAGGGAGGGACGTCCGGTGAGTGCGAGGGACTGGATCGACAAGGACTTCTACCGCGAGTTGGGCGTCTCGTCCGACACGGCGGACGCGGAGATCAAGAAGGCGTACCGGAAGCTGGCTCGTGAGCTGCACCCGGACGCCAACCCGGGCAACGCCGAGGCGGAGGCCCGGTTCAAGGCCGTGTCCGAGGCGTACGGGGTGCTCGGCGACGCGGAGAAGCGCAAGCAGTACGACGAGGCCCGCCGGCTCTTCGGGTCCGGCGGGTTCCGTCCCGGCGGGTTCGGCACCGGTGGTGGCGGGTCGGCGTTCGACTTCGGCGACATCTTCTCCGGGCAGCAGGCTGGGGCGGGCGCCGCCGGCAGCGGCGGCATCAGCGATCTGCTCGGCAACCTGTTCGGCCGCCGGGGCGGCGGCACGAGCTCGGCGAGCCGGGCGCGCCGGGGCGCCGACGTGGAGACCGAGGTCCGCATCGACTTCGTCGAGGCGGTCAAGGGCGCGACGGTGCCGCTGCGCCTGTCGAGCCCGTCGACGTGCGGCACGTGCCACGGCTCCGGCGCGAAGCCGGGCACCACGCCCCACACGTGTGCCACGTGTGGCGGCGTCGGTCTGGTCAGCCGCTCGCAGGGCGCGTTCGCGTTCAGCGAGCCGTGCCGCGACTGCCGGGGCACCGGCCGCATCGTCGACGACCCGTGCCCGGAGTGCGGCGGCGACGGCGTGAGCACCAAGACCAGGACGCTGACCGTGCGCATCCCGCCGGGCGTCAACGACGACCAGCGGATCCGGCTCGCCGAACAGGGCGAGCCGGGCGCGGGCGGCGCCCACGCGGGTGACCTGTACGTGCGCGTGCACGTCACGCCGCACCCGGTGTTCGGCCGCACGGGCAACGATCTGACGTTGAAGGTCCCGGTGACCTTCACCGAGCTGGCGCTCGGCACGACACTGGACGTGCCGACGCTGGAGGGTCGCGTGTCGCTGCGCGTGCCGCCGGGCACCGCGAGCGGGCGGGTCCTGCGAGTGCGCGGCAAGGGCATCGTCAGGCGCGACGGGCAAGCTGGTGACCTGCTGGTGACGCTGCAGGTGCAGGTCCCGTCCAACATGGACGACAAGGCGAAGGCGGCGCTCGCGGAGTACCAGACGGCCACGGCCGAGCACGATCCCCGGCCCGACCTGACGGCCATGCTGGAGAAGCGGAGGCAGTCGTGACCGGAGTTCCGTTTCCGCCCGGCGCCGACGAGGACACCCCGGTCTTCGTGATCTCGGTGGCCGCCGAGCTCTCCGGTCTGCACGCACAGACCCTGCGCGGCTACGACCGGTTGGGCCTGGTCTCGCCGGGTCGCACGTCGGGTGGCGGCCGCAGGTACTCGATGCGGGACATCGCGCTGCTGCGCGAGGTTCAGCGCCTGTCACAGGAGCAGGGCGTCAACCTGGCGGGCGTCAAGCGCATCATCGAGCTCGAGCACGAGGTCGACGCGCTGCGCACCCACCTGGCCGAGCTGACGCTGGAGCTGGCCGCGGTGCACGCGGCGGCCGAACAGGCCGCGGCGGCGATTCACCGCTCGTACCGCAACGAGCTGGTGCCGGTCACCCGCCAGACCGCGCTGGTCGTGTGGAAGCCGCGCAGGAAGTAAGTAGCGGGCAAGCAAGTCAGTCCACGGTGAACGGGTCGTACGTGATCCGGTCCAGCGCGGTACCGGCGACCAGCATCCGGGACACCGTGGAACGCACCATCCCGGGTGACCCGGACACCAGCACGTCGTGGTCCGCCCAGGCCCCGTACCGCGTCACGACGTCGGCGAGCGTGCCCCGCTCCACGGTCGCCATCTTCGACTCGGTCTCCAGCACCGGCACGACCTTCAGCCACGGGTTGCTCGCGGCGAGCGCCAGCAGGTTCTCCAGGTCGTACAGGTCCGCCCGCACGCGCCCGCCGAAGAACAGCTGCACGCGCGGGTTCTCACCCCACTGCGCCAGGTGGTCGATCATCGCCCGCATCGGCGCGACGCCAGTGCCGCCGGCGACCATCAGCACGTCGCGGGCGGCGTCGCGGTCGATGTGCAGCCGGCCCATCGCCGGGCCGATCCGCCAGACGTCACCCAGCTCGCCGTGCGTGACGATGGCCCGGGACACCCAGCCGGTCTCGACGCCGCGGACGTGGAACTCGAGCAGACCGTCGTCCCGTGGCGCGGTCGCGGGCGTGAAGTACCGCCACATCCTGGGCCGCTGCGGCACCTCGACGCTCATGTACTGCCCCGGCTCGTAGGGCACCAGGTGGTCGGGCTGCACCCGCACGATCGCGAGGTCCTTGGCGATCCGGCGCCGCTCGACGACGGTGCCGTTCCACCACGCGGGGCCGTCCTCGGTGCTGGCGGCGTCCAGCATCGCGCGGGCCATGATCGTGTACGCCTCGGCCCAGGCGCGCTCGACCTCGTCGGTCCACGCGTCCTTCGCGTACTGCTTCACGGCGGCGAGCAGCGCCATGCCGACCGCCTCGTAGTGGTTCGCGACCACGCCGAACTTGCGGTGGTCGCGGCCGAGCTGGCGCAGGAACGGGAGCAGGTCGTCCGGCCGGTCGACCATCTGCACGACGTGCACCAGCGCACGCAGCAGCCGGGACCGCTGCACCTCCATGTTGACCGGGAACATCTCCCTGGTCGCGGGCGCGATCGCGAACAGCGTCGCGTAGAAGAACTCGGCGACCTTGTCCGACTGGGACTCGACGACCGCGAAACTGTCGCGGACCAGACGCACCATGGTCGCGACCGGGCCTTCTCCTGGCACGGGGCGACCCTGGTTCGGGATGGGGCTCATAACGGCGTTGGCTGTCATGGTCGGGACACAGTCCACCTCTCGGCGTCCGGGGCTCGACGCCGCGTCACCTTGGTCGCCGTCCGTCCCCGACATCAGGACCCTAGACGGATTCTCCACCGTTGTCCGCCCCACTGACACTTTCGTGTGAGTCGCGACTACACAGGGTTGTCGCGTTCGGACATTCGGGCGACATGCCGGGGGGCGGGTTCGCTTTCGCACCGCCGTTATGAAAACGTGTCCGACGTGCGTTCTGATCTGGTGCCGCCCACCGGCGTCGCCGATCCAGCTCTGCTGGACCTCGAAATCGCGGATTCGCCCATCGCGCCACCCGTACGGAACGGGCTCCCCGGCTGCGCCGGCGAGCACCTCCTGCAGAGCGCCTACGGCACGGAGGACCGCGCCCAGCGCTTCTACCGCGACCAGGTCCTCGACCGCCTCAACGCGGACATGGTCGAGTTCGTCGGCCGCATGGAGATGGCGTTCATCGGCACGGCCGACGCCGGCGGCGAGTGCGACTCGAGCTTCCGCGCCGGGCCGCCCGGGTTCCTGCACGTGCTGGACGAGGGGCGGCTCGCCTACCCGGAGTACCGGGGCAACGGCGTGCTCGCGAGCCTCGGCAACATCAGCGAGAACCCGCACGTCGCGCTGCTGATGATCGACTTCGTGCGGGACCTGATCGGGCTGCACGTCAACGGCAGGGCGCGCATCGTCGAGGACGCCGACCTCCGGCTCGAGCGACCCGACCTCCCCACCGTGGTCGAGCGCGGCCGCACCCCCGAGCGTTGGGTCGTCGTGCACGTGGAGGAGGCTTACCTCCACTGCCGCAAGCACATCCCTCGGATGGAGCCCGTCTCGCGTGAGCGGGACTGGGGCACCGACGACATGCGACGCAAGGGCGGCGACTACTTCGGCGTCCGCGCGGGGCAGGACACGCAGGATGCCGGTCCGCGTTGAGATTCCGGCCCCATCGCCCGCGGTTTCCCCTGGTTTCACCCGGCTGGCGGTGTCGGGCCACGCCCGCGTCCGTCGACCTGGCGCCCGGAATGCATATTGCACACCGCCCTGTGGATAGACACCTGGGGATTGTGGACAACTGGACACCTGCTGTGGACAACGCTATTGGTACATGTGGGTGAGGCAGTCAAACCATCGTGACCTTGCGGATTCTCGGAGTTGAGCGGAACTGACTCAACTTTGCTGACGTTAAGCATGGTGAGTACGACTTGCGGTGCAGGTGAGGGGACAGAATGGACGCTTTCAACCCGACGACGAAGACCCAGCAGGCGATCTCGGCCGCGGCCCAGGCGGCCACGGTGGCCGGCAACCCGGACGTGAAGCCGGTGCACCTGTTCGGCGCGCTGCTCGCGCAGGGCGACGGGCTGACCGCGCCGCTGCTGTCGGCGGTGGGCGCGGATCCCAACCAGGTGCGCAAGGAGCTCGACCAGCTCGCCAACTCGCTGCCGTCGGCGATCGGCTCGACCGTGTCCGCGCCGCAGCTGGACACCGAGGCGCTGCGCTCGGTCACCCACGCGCAGAAGCTCGCGACCGAGATGGGCGACGAGTTCGTCTCCACGGAGCACCTGTTGGTCGGCCTCGCCGCACAGGGCGGCGCCGTCGCGACCCTGCTCAACCGGCACGGCGCGACGCCCGAGGCGCTGCGCGACGCGTTCGCCAAGGTGCGCGGCTCCGCTCGGGTCACGAGCCCGGACCCGGAAGGCACCTACAAGGCGCTGGAGAAGTACGGCCTCGACCTCACCGAGCGGGCCCGCAAGGGCGAGCTGGACCCGGTCATCGGCCGGGACGCGGAGATCCGCCGGGTCGTGCAGGTGCTGTCGCGGCGGACCAAGAACAACCCGGTGCTGATCGGCGAGCCGGGCGTCGGCAAGACCGCGATCGTCGAGGGCCTCGCCCAGCGGATCATCGCGGGCGACGTGCCGGAGTCGCTGCGCGGCAAGCGGGTCGTCGGCTTGGACCTCGGCGCGATGGTCGCCGGCGCGAAGTTCCGCGGTGAGTTCGAGGAGCGGCTGAAGGCCGTGCTCAAGGAGATCACCGAGTCGGCCGGCCAGGTCGTCACCTTCATCGACGAGCTGCACACGATCGTCGGCGCGGGCGCGACCGGCGAGGGCGCCATGGACGCCGGCAACATGATCAAGCCGATGCTCGCCAGGGGTGAGCTGCGCATGGTCGGCGCCACCACGCTCGACGAGTACCGCCAGCACATCGAGAAGGACGCCGCGCTGGAGCGGCGCTTCCAGCAGGTGCTGGTGGGCGAGCCGTCGGTCGAGGACACGGTCGGCATCCTGCGTGGCCTCAAGGAGCGCTACGAGGTGCACCACGGCGTGCGGATCACCGACACCGCGCTGGTCGCCGCCGCGACCCTGTCCGACCGGTACATCACCGCGCGTTTCCTGCCGGACAAGGCGATCGACCTCGTCGACGAGGCCGCGTCCCGGCTGCGCATGGAGATCGACTCGCGGCCGGTGGAGATCGACGAGGTCGAGCGGGCCGTGCGGCGCCTCGAGATCGAGGAGATGGCGCTCGCCAAGGAGGACGACGTCGCGTCGAAGGACCGGCTCGCGGCGCTGCGCGCGGAGCTGGCCGAGAAGCGGGAGACGCTGACCGCGCTGACCGCCCGCTGGCAGAACGAGAAGGGCTCGATCGAGAAGGTCCGCGACCTGAAGGAGCAGCTGGAGCAGCTGCGGGGCGAGTCGGAGCGCGCGGAGCGCGACGGCGACCTCGGCCGCGCGGCCGAGCTGCGCTACGGCCGCATCCCGGCGCTGGAGAAGGACCTCGAGGTGGCGACGCGAACCGCCGAGCTGCCGTCGAACGAGCAGGTGATGCTGAAGGAGGAGGTCGGCCCGGACGACGTCGCGGACGTCGTGTCGGCGTGGACCGGCATCCCGGCCGGCCGGCTGCTCGAGGGTGAGACGGCGAAGCTGCTGCGCATGGAGGAGGCCATCGCCAAGCGCGTGGTCGGCCAGGCGGAGGCCGTTCGCGTGGTGTCCGACGCGGTGCGCCGGGCGCGGGCCGGGGTCGCGGACCCGGACCGGCCGACGGGCTCGTTCCTGTTCCTCGGCCCGACCGGTGTCGGCAAGACCGAGCTGGCGAAGGCGCTCGCCGAGTTCCTGTTCGACGACGAGCGGGCGATGATCCGGATCGACATGTCGGAGTACTCGGAGAAGCACTCCGTCGCGCGGCTGGTCGGCGCCCCGCCCGGCTACGTCGGTTACGACCAGGGCGGTCAGCTGACCGAGTCCGTGCGGCGGCGCCCGTACAGCGTGGTGCTGCTCGACGAGGTCGAGAAGGCGCACCCGGACGTGTTCGACGTGCTGCTGCAGGTCCTCGACGACGGCCGCCTGACCGACGGCCAGGGCCGCACGGTCGACTTCCGCAACACGATCCTCGTGTTGACGTCGAACCTGGGCTCGCAGGTGATCGCCGACGCGAACCTGAACGAGCGGGAGCGCAAGGACGCCGTGCTCGCGGTGGTGCAGCGGCACTTCAAGCCGGAGTTCCTGAACCGGCTCGACGACATCGTGGTGTTCCACTCGCTGGCCACCGAGGAACTGACGTCCATTGTGGACATTCAGGTGGCCGCGCTCGGCCGGCGCCTCGCCGCACGCCGCCTCACGCTCGACGTGAGCGCGTCGGCCCGCGACTGGCTGGCACTGAACGGCTTCGACCCGGTGTACGGCGCCCGCCCGCTGCGCCGCCTCGTTGCCTCCGCGATCGGCGACCAGCTGGCGAAGGGCCTCCTGGCCGGCGAGATCCGCGACGGCGACACCGTCCGGGTGGACATCGCGGACGACAACTCGGCCCTGATCGTCGGCCGAGCCCTGTAAGCACCCGAAAGCGGCGCCCCTCCCTGACGAGGCGCCGCTTTCGTGTGTTCAGCCGATGAACGTGATTTCGGGGTACTGCGGTGCGGGTGCTGCCATCAGTGGTTGTGGCTTGCCGCGCAGGTGCAGGTCGAAGAACGCCTTGGTGTAGGCCCGAGTGATGGCCATGGCGCGGTTCGCGTCGATGTCCGCGCCGATGTCGATGCCGAGCTGGTCAGCTAGAACGCCGAGGTCGGTGAACGAGGAGTGCACCGTGCCCGTCACCATGAGCCAGCGCTTCCAGCCCGTCAGCTGCTGCCAGTCGTCCTCCCAGTCGTCGTACGGACCCGGGGCGCCCGGGGTGTAGAAGTCCATGCTGCCCAGGAACATGAACGGCCGCGAAAGCCCAGGGGCGAGGAGCGGGAGGTGGGTGCTGCCGTCGATGTCGATCCCGGCCCGGATCCGGGAGTCGGCGAGCATGGCCTGAATGGTGCTCGCGCCACCCGCGGAGTGGCCGGCCATGGCGATCCGCGACGGGTCGATCAGGTTCGCCGCACGCCACTTCGGGTGCGGCCCGGTCAGCTCGTCGAGCACGAACGACACGTCAGCCGCTCGGCTCTGCCCCAGCTTCTCCCAGAACCCTGGGAGGTGGTCGACTTCGCAGGCGGCGCAGGGGGTGACTCGCCCGTCGGGGAAGGTGGTGGCCCGGTTCTCGTAGGTGTGGTCCACCACCGCCACGACATAGCCGTGGCTCGCGAGGTCCTCGGCCAGCGAGCTGAGCGTGGCGCGGGGGTTGGTGAAGCCTGGCGACAGCACGATCAGTGGCAGGCTGTGCCGGCGGCCTGCTGGTCGTGCGTTGACGACGGCGTTCGTGCGCACCGTGCTCAGCACGTCGAGTGGCAGGTCGGGGATGGCCTCGAGCTCGAGGTGACGCTCCGACTCGGTCGGTGTCATGTACTGCTTCGTGGGCCCGTTGTCTGAGGTCGCCGGGTAGAAGAGGGAGACCATCAGCTCTCTGGCGTGCACCGACGGCACCCACGGGTCGGTGCGGGAGGTGTCCTTCAGGTACAGGGAGGTGGCGCCCACGGGCTGGCGGCCGGTCGGGTCGGGTAAGTAGGGCACCGTGTCCGCCGCGGCAGGCGATGCGGACAGGGTGAGGGTCAGTGCTGTGGCGACAGTGAGACCGCGCATGGTTCTCTCCTTCGTCAGGGTCAGGACAGGTGGCGGAGCCGGCGGAAGCAGAACCACGCCAGCAGCGCCGACAGCGCGAGGAACATCGCCGTCTCGATCCACTGCAGGGGCCAGAAGCGGCTGGCCGGCTGGTAGGCCAGGTGCTGCCGGTAGCCGACGTCGGACAGCTGCGCGAAGCACTCATGAATGTCGGTCATGCGCGGTGGGGGGCCGCCCGCTCCCGGTGGTGACGGCAGGCAGTCGCTCGCCGCGTAGGGCAGCGGGCTGACCACGTTGCCGTCCGCGTCCACGGTCTCGTTGGCCAGCAGCCACACGCCCACGGGGCTGGCCACTTCCAACGAGTGGGCCGCGCCGTCGTCGGCCGTGATGGCCCTGATGTTCTCCGTCGTGATCGGGACCGTCTCCTCCGTCGCGGGCAGGACGTACGGGCGCACCAGGAACGGGACCGCCAGCTGGACGGCGGCGAACACGACAAGGGTGACGGCCATGGCTGTCAACGTCCGGCGCAGCAGTATCCCGACCGCGACCCCGAGGACGAACGCGAAGGCGGCGTAGCCGATGGGGGCGATCCCGCGCACGCCGAACACCACCGGCGCGATGCGCGGGAGGAAGATATCGTCGTCGGCCGCGCTCGCCGCCGTGTCGATGGGACTGGCCCACCAGCCGACCGCCAGGCTCAGCAGTCCCGCCGCGACCATGGCGGCCAGCACGCCGATCCCCAGCTTGGTGGCGAGCCAGCGCTTGCGGGTGACGGTCTGGTTCCAGACGAGGTTGTGCGTGCCGGTCTCCAGCTCACGCGTGACCATCGGCACCCCCCAGAACACGCCGATGACGGCCGGCAGCCCGTACAGCGCGAGCAGGCCGCCGTAGTACAGGCCTTCTTGGTCGGAGAACGACGACCGGCCGACCAGCTGTGGGCCGGTGATCGCGAGGACCGTGCCGATCGCTGCGAGGGCGGCGAACACCGACACCGCCTGGATGCGGAACTGGCGCCACGTCAACCAGATCATCGGAGGACCTCCAGGGCGGGGCGGGTGGTGACCGGGTTGCTCATGTACGCCAGGACCAGGTCCTCCATGCCGAGCTGGTCGACGGTCCACGCGGGGTCGAGGATCGGCGCCTCGGTGCGGACCAGGACGGTGGTCTGGCGGTCGGTGTGGCTCGCGGAGATGACCTGCTGGTCCGCGGGCAGGGTGTCGACGTCGCGGCGGGGGCCGCTCAGCCGGTGGTGTGTGGCGAGCAGCTTCTCGACCTCGCCCGCGACCCGCACCTGGGAGTCGACCAGCACGATGAGTTGGTCGCAGACGCGTTCCAGGTCTGCGACCAGGTGCGAGGACAGCACCACACTGAGCCCGTGCTCCGCGACCGCCTCCATGAGGTCCTGCAGGAACTCCCGCCGGGCGAGCGGGTCGAGCGAGGCGACCGGCTCGTCGAGCAGCAGCAGCTCGGGGCGTTTCGCGATGCCGAGCGTGAGCGCGAGCTGGGCACGCTGGCCGCCGGACAGCTTGCCGGCCTGCTGGACCGGGTCCAGCCCGATCCGTTCGGTGCGCCGGTGGGCCAGCTTGTCGTCCCAGCTCGGGTTGAGCCGGGCGCCGAGGCGCAGGTGCTCCTCGACGGTCAGGCCTGCGTAGACAGGCGTGCTCTGTGCGACGTAGCCGACCTTCGCCAGCTGGCCCGGCCCGCTGCCCGGCACCCCGCCGCACACCTCGATCGTGCCGGCTGTCGGCTCGAGCATGCCGGCGGCGAGGTTCAGCAGCGTCGACTTGCCGGCGCCGTTCGGGCCGACGAGGCCGGTCACGTGCCCGGCCTCGATCTCGAGCGTGCAGGCGGTCAACGCCCAGCGCCGGTTGTACTTCTTGCCCAGTCCCTGGGCACGCAGGACGGTCACGCTATGTCCTCTCTGGCCGCGTTACGAAAAGTGGTCATGAACAGCGCCTCGATGCTCTCGTCGTCGAGGCCGGCCTTGCGGGCCTTGGTGAGCCAGCGCCGCAGTTCCTGCCGCAGCGGTCCGTGTGCGGCGAGCGAAGCGTCGGTGAGCGTCGCCGTAACGAAGGTCCCCACGCCCGGCCGGGCCCCGACCAGCCCGTCGTGCTCGAGCTCGCGGTACGCCTTGAGCACCGTGTTCGGGTTGATGGCGAGTGCGGCCACCACGTCCTTGACCTTCGGCAGCTGGTCGCCCTCACGCAGCAGGCCGAGCCGCAACGCGTGCCGTACCTGCTGGACGAGCTGCTGGTACGGCGACAGTCCCGACCTGCCGTTCAGATGGAACTCGATCACAACTTCCTCCATTTATCTAGCTAACTAGCACTATAGATAAACAGTGGAGGCTGCGACAAGTCGGGTGACGCGCGGGCCGGTGATCTTGGCTGGCGCGCGTTGACGACTACTCTTTGCCGGGTGGGCATACCGGCATGGGTCTGGTTCGTCGTGGCGGTGGTCGCCGGGCTGGCCGGCGCCGCGCTGCTGCTACGCGACCGCGCCCGCCTGACCTCGCGCAATCGGGAACGACGGCGCTGGGCCGCGCTGCGCGGCTGGCAGTTCGCCGACACCGATCACCTGCTGCCGACGCAGTGGGAGGGCGGCGCGATCGCGTTCCACGGCGGCGGCATCGCCAAGGACGTGGTCGCGGGCTCGACGTTCACCGCGGACGGCCGGCGCAAGGTGTACGTGTTCGACCTCGAGTCGAACGGGCGGGTGACGTCCGTGATCGCGGCCGTCCAGTGCCGCCGGGTCCACCCCGCGGTGGTCGAGCTGTGGCTGCCGTCGGCGCCGTTCCAGCGCGACACCATGCCCGAGCTGCTCGGCCCGGTCGGCCAGCGGTACGCGTTCGTCTCCGACATCACCGCCGCCCGCGGCCTGATCACCCCCGACCTCGTCGACGCGACCGAGGAGATCGGCGCGGACATCGCGGTCACGTGGATCGAGGCGGGCTGGGTACTGGCCGGCGCCGCGCCGCACGCCAGCCCGGCACGCCTGGAGCGCCTGCTGCGCGGCATCGGCGAGATCGCGGACGTCATCGACCCGTTCGACGCCGAGGTCGATCCGGTCGGCGAGCACGAGCACCCGACGGGCCGACATGGCGAACGGCGAGACTGAGGCCGCGCCGACGCACTAACGTGGGCGCATGCCAACAGCGCTCGTCACCGGGGCGACAGCCGGAATTGGTGCCGCCTTCGCCAGGAAGCTCGCCGGGGAGGGGTTCGACCTGGTGATCGTGGCCCGCACCAGGGACCGCCTCAAGGAGGTCGCGACCGAGCTGTCGGACCGCTACGGCGTCACGGTCACGCCGATGACCGCCGACCTGTCCACCGCCCGCGCCCGCAAGCGCGTCGAGGAACGGCTCGCCGACCCCGACCAGCCGATCGACATCCTGGTCAACAACGCCGGGTTCGGCACGCGCGGCAAGTTCAGCGAGACCGACATGGACTACCTGCAGTCGCAGCTGGACGTCAACGTCGTCAGCGTCATGCGGCTCACGCGTGCCGTGCTGCCCGGCATGATCGCGCGCGGCAGCGGCTCGGTGATCAACGTGTCGAGCGTCGCCGGGTTCTTCCCCGCCACCGGCGCCACCTACGCGGCGACGAAGGCGTGGGTGACCACCTTCTCCGAGGGCATGGCCGCGAACCTCGCCGGCACCGGTGTGCGGATCATCGCGCTGTGCCCGGGTTTCACGAAGACCGAGTTCCACGCCAGGGCCGGCGACGACATGTCGGCGCTGCCTGACGCACTGTGGCTCGACGCCGACCGCGTGGTCGCCGACTGCCTCCGCGATCTCCGTCGCGGCCGTCCCCGTTCCGTGCCGGGCCTGCCGTACAAGGCGTTGCTCGCCGTGCCCCGGCTCCTGCCGCGTGCGCTGCTGCGCCGCTTCGAGACCAAGGCCGCCGGCGGCCGCGACCGGACCTGACGCGCTGCTGGACCGCGTGCCGTCCTTCGTGTGGAAGCCGTGATCAGCCCTGCTTCATCGTCTGCAGAGCCATACCGGCGACATCCGCGGAAACTTTGCAGGGGTCCTTCTTCCCGACGTTGACCTGGGACAGCTGGAGTGGCACCTCGAAGGCGATCTCGTCGCTGGCCCCGACGACGACGGTGCACGCGCCGTTGTCTCGGTCGTCAATGCCACCTCGGGCCACGGCGGGATGTCCCTCGATGGGTGGCAGCTCGATGAAGAACTTCCATTTGTCGGCGTTGTTGGCCTTGTACTCGGCGCTCAGCCCGCGAGGATCTTTGTCGAGGAAGCTGACCTGCAGGTTCCCCCGTGTCTCCGGATTGCGCCATTCACACGTGCTGCCGAGCGGCGACTCGACCGGTGTTCCGGCGGTTCCGAGATCCAGTTCCTGAGTCTGCGCCGAGGTGAGCGACTGGCAGGCGTCCTGTTGGAAACGGCTTGTGTCGATTGGGTTCTCGACCTTGGGCGCGCCGTCGGTCGGCAACCCGTCCGAACTCGGTTCGGTGGACTCGGACTGGCTCGAGTCGGTGTTGGGCGGGTCGGTGGCTGGAGTTGCCTGCCCCGAGGTCAGCGTGCTGCAGCCGGCCATCAGCGCCACGCTCACCAAACCGAGAACGAATTGCCATACTCGCGCACGCACTCGGCGATCAGCCCTGCTTCATCGTCTGCAGAGCCATACCGGCGACATCTGCGGAAACTTTGCAGGGGTCCTTCTTGCCGACGTTCGTTCGCGACAACTGAAGGGCCACTTCAAACGCGATCTCGTCGCTGGCCCCGACCACGACCGTGCAGGCGCCGTTCTCTCGATCATCGATCGCGCCGCGCACCACAGCCGGATGTCCGTCGACGGGTGGCAACTCGATGAAGACCTTGAGCCGACCGGCTTTCTCGGACTTGTACTCGGCGCTGAGTCCGCGAGGATCCTTGTCGAGGAAGCCGATCTGCACATTCCCTCTGGTCTCCGGATTGCGCCACTCGCACGCGTTCCCGAGCGGCATGTCGACGGGCGTTCCTGTGGCGCCGAGACTGAGCTGCTGGCTTTGGGTCGTGGTGAGTGACAAGCAGGCGTCCTGTTGGAAGCGGCTGGTGTCGATCGGGTTCTCGACCTTGGGCGCGCCGTCGGTCGGTAGCTCGTCCGAGTTGGGTTCTGACGACTGTGACTGGGGCGAGCTCACCTCCGAAGTGCCGGTCCCCGCTGGCGTCGCGTTTCCCGGAGTCATGGTGCTGCAACCGCCCATCAGCATCACGCCCAGGAGACCGAGAAGGAGTTTTGACGCTGGTTCGCGCACAGTCAGACCTCTGGTTGTGATGGGTCGGCACTCGTTCGGTTGATCTCGGTAACGTTGGTGTGTTCGACACCGAGGTAGTCGTCCAGAGCGTTCTGGAAGAGTTGACCCTGCTGCAAGCAGTAGTCGCGATTGTGCTCCAAGTAGGCCCGATACGACCGACCAGACTCGTTGGCCGCTTCGGCTTGCGAACAGCTCGCGAAGTCCAGTCCGGGGCCCTCGACACGCGTCATCTGCTCAGCGCCTCGCATCGACTGCAGGTAGCTGTCGGCGAGGTCGAGCCAACTCGTCACCAACGTGCGCAAGGTGTCCTCGTCGAAAGCGAAGCTCCCCTCGCCTGTCTCCGCGCCGGCGACGTCGCTCAGGCTTCTGGCGCCTGCGCCGCGATGCAGCTCCCCACTCATCAGAGCCCCCCGGTCACAACTTGATCGCACTCAGTAGTCGAGGATACGACACGCGCGCATCCGAGACCGGAGTATTCGGACAACGGCTGCGACCCGCAGCTCATGGTGCGAAGCTGCCCGCATGACGCAGCAACCCGGCTGGTATCCGGAGCAACCCGGCTCCACCGTGCTCCGCTGGTGGGACGGCAACCAGTGGACTCCGCACACACAGCAACAACAGCAGCAACCACTACCGCGCAGTGACGCCAGCGCCTGGGAGCTTCAGGTCGGCAGGGGCCCGGACCCCGACAAGATCCGCGAGCAGACGCGTGCCGCGGGGGTCGGGCAGGCGGGGCAGGGCGGCGGCACGCTGTTCACCGAGCCGGTGCTCGTCGTGAACCAGAAGGTCAAGCTCATCGAGATGGCCAACGAGTACGCGGTCTTCGACCAGCACGGGCAGCAGATCGGGTCGGTCGCTCAGATCGGGCAGAACGCGTTCAAGAAAGCCGTCCGGTTCTTCACCAGCTACGACCAGTTCCTCACCCACCGGCTCGAGGTGCGCGACGCCAACCACCAGCCGGTGCTGATGCTGACCCGCCCCGCGAAGGTGCTCAAGTCCCGCATCATCGTGGCTCGGCCGGACGAGTCGGAAGTCGGCCAGATCGTGCAGGACAACGTGTTCGGCAAGATCCGCTTCTCGTTCATGGTGAACAACCAGCAGATCGGCGGGATCCAGGCCGAGAACTGGCGGGCGTGGAACTTCGCGGTCCTGGACCACACCGGCGCGGAGATCGCCAGGATCACGAAGACGTGGGAGGGCTTCGCGAAGACGATGTTCACCACGGCCGACAACTACGTCGTGCAGGTCCACCGGCCGCTGCCGGACCCGCTCGCGAGCCTGGTCGTCGGGTCGGCGCTGACCGTGGACACCGCCCTCAAACAGGACGAGCGCGGCTTCGGATGATCTGGTGGCTCTCCGGGGCCGTGGTGGTGGCGCTGCTCGTCGTCATCGCGGTCCGTGCCGTCAGCGGGGACGACCGCAAGACGATCAGCTGGTGGGCGGCCCGCAACGGCTTCCGCTACACCGAGGGCACCGGCCGGCTGCTGAACCACTTCCCCGGCGCCCCGTTCGACCGGGGCACGAGCACCGACCTGCACGACGTGCTCGTCGGCCCGGTCGGTGGGCGGCCGGCGCTGATCGTGCAGTTCAGCTGGTTCCGGCTGCCGGCCGGCGGCGGGCCGAGCGGCCTGCACAGCGGCCTCTGCTCCGCGGTCGTGCTGGAGCTGCCGGGTCTCGTGCCGGAACTGTTCGTGCGCAAGGAAACCACCGCCGACCTGGTCCGCGGCCGGGACCTGCAGCTGGAGAGCGAGCAGTTCAACGCGGCGTTCCGGATCACCGGCACGCACGACCGGTTCAGCTACGACGTGCTGAGCCCGCGGGTCATGGAGCTGCTGCTCACCAAGCCGCTCTACTCGGTCCGCCTCAGCGGCTCGATGCTCGTGGTGTGGCGTGACGGTGCACTGAACGGCGCGATGGAGCTCGCCGAGGTGCGGGACTTCGCGGCCGCGCTCTTCGGCATGGTGCCGGGTTTCGTCTACACGGCGGGCTATCCGGCCGAGCCGACCACCAGGGTCAGCGAGATCCCGGCCGACGACCTCGGCCGGCCTGCGGTCAACACGGTGCACGTGATGCAGCGCCTCGAGCACCGCCGCCACCACGTCGAACGCTACGAGCACGCCAGGAAGCTGTGGGGCGTCACCGAGACCGCGATTAGCGCGAAGATCAGCGTGGACACCGAGTGGCCGGTGCTGATGATCGCCGCCAAGAGGATCGCCACCGAACGTGGCCGCCAGCCCAGGTTCGACGACGGTGTGTTCTCCAGCCACAGCCGGTTCGACCGGGTCTACGCGTGCGGCACGCCGCGCCCGGACTTCGCCGAGAAGGTGCTCACCCAGCGGTTCACCGACCTGCTGCTCGACCGGCCGGCGACCCGCTCGGCGTGCGTGATCTTCCAGTCCGAGCTGCTGACCCCGGAGGACGACGGCGTGCCGGAGCGGACCGTGCGCGGCGGCATCTGGGTGTCCGCGGTCGGCGAGCTGTCGGACCAGTTGCTCGCGGACCAGCTCACCGAGCTGGCCTGCGACCTCGTCGAGGCGCTGCCGCCCGCGGTGCTCGAGTACCACGTCGGCGCGCCGCTGCCGCCGCCACCGGTCGGCGGGTACTCGAACCAGGAGCCCGGCTACTTCGTGCTGCCGAGCGACCGGGTGTGACTTCTGGCGCGCCGCCACTGGTTTTGTCGGTGGTCCGTGAGACAGTCTGGACCCGTGCGAACGGTTGACGTGACAGCGAAGGGCGAGCTCGCCCGCTTGGTGACCGAGCTGGCCGTGGTGCACGGCCGGGTGACGCTCTCGTCCGGCAAGGAGGCCGACTACTACGTCGACCTCCGCAGGGCGACCCTCCATCACGCGGCGGCGCCGCTGATCGGCAGGCTGTTGCGTCAGCTCACGGCCGACTGGGACTACGTGGCCGCGGGCGGGCTCACGCTCGGCGCGGACCCGGTGGCCGGCGCGATGATGCACGCGGCGGCCGCGGCCGGCGAGGTGCTCGACGTGTTCGTCGTGCGCAAGGAGGCCAAGGCGCACGGCATGCAGCGGCGGATCGAGGGCATCGAGGTCGCCGGTCAGCCGGTGCTCGCCGTCGAGGACACCTCCACCACGGGCGGCAGCGTGCTCACCGCGGTCGACGCGCTCGCCGAGGCGGGCGCGAACGTGGTCGGCGTCGCGACGGTCGTGGACCGCGACACCGGCGCCCGCGAGGCCGTCGAGGCGCGTGGCCTGCCCTACCGCTACCTGCTGGACCTGTCCGATCTGGGGCTGTGAGTCAGCCCGCGATGGCGGCGACGGCGGTATAGCCTCACCAGCGTGACGGCCGTACTGATCATCATTCTGGTAGTGGTGGCGATCATCGTGATCGCCGTCGTGGTGTTCATCGCCAGCTACAACAAGTTCGCCAGGCAGCGGAACACCATCGAGGAGTCCTGGCGCCAGATCGATGTCGAGTTGCAGCGCAGACACGACCTCATCGGCAACCTGGTCGAGGTCACGAAGGCTGCCGCGAAGTTCGAGCAGCAGACGCTCGCGCAGGTCGTCGCGGCCCGCGGTCAGGCGGTCGCCGCGCGCGGCGCGGGCCCGGCCGCCCAGGGCCAGGCCGAGCAGGCGCTGAACGGCGCGCTGTCGAGCTTCTTCGCGGTCGCCGAGCAGTACCCGAACCTGAAGGCGAACCAGGACTTCAGCTACCTGCAGCAGCAGATGGTGGAGACCGAGGACCGGGTCGCCGCGGGGCGCCGCTTCTACAACGGCAACGTGCGGGCGTACAACACGCGCTTCGACACGTTCCCGTCGAGCATGGTCGCGAACTTCGGCAAGTTCGCCAAGAGGGAGTACTACGAGGTCGACGACCCGAACGTGCGGGCCGCGCCGTCCTTGAAGGGCGCCTTCGACTCGCTGAACGAGCCGGTCACCCCGACCCCGCCGCTCGGCCAACCGGCGATCCAACCGCCCCAGCCGCCACCGGGCTGATTTCGGTAGCGTGGCGGCATGGCCGGGTTCCTCGCTGACGTCACGATGGTGCTGCACTTCACCGCGCTGCTGTACATCGGGCTGGGCGGGTTCCTGGCGTGGCGCTGGCCGAAGACGATCTTCCTGCACGTGTTCTTCGCACTGTGGGGCATCGGGATCAACGTCCTGCCGATCGTCTGCCCGTGGACGGCGCTCGAGGACTACTTCCGCGGCCAGCAAGGGTTGGGCCCGCTGCCGGGCGGCTTCAACGAGTACTACATCTACGACCACCTCATCCCGAGGTCGCTCCTGCCGGTGGTCGCCGTGGTCGCGGTCGTGGTGCTGGTCGTGTCGTACGTGGGGGTGTGGCAGCGTTGGCGTCGGACCCAGCTGACGACGGCCGGGTGACCGGCCCCACCGAGTGGGAGTTCGGCGAGCCCGTTGGCGTCGGCCCGTGGCCGGGCGAGTGGCCGACCGACGAACGCTACGACCCGACGCTGCTCGCGGACGGTGACCGCCGCAACGTGGTGGACGCGTACCGCTACTGGCGCCGGGACGCCGTGGTCGCCGACCTGGACACCCGCCGCCACGACTTCCACGTGGCGATCGAGAACTTCCAGCACGACCACAACATCGGCACGGTCGTGCGCACCGCGAACGCCTTCGCGGCCGCCGCCGTCCACATCGTCGGCCGACGTCGTTGGAACCGCAGGGGCGCCATGGTCACCGACCGGTACCAGCACGTGCGCCACCACGCGGACATGGCCGCGCTGCTGGACTACGCGGCGTCGTCGGATCTGGCGGTGGTCGCGGTGGACAACACCCCCGGCGCGGTCCCGCTGGAGACCGCGGCACTACCGCGCCGCTGCGTGCTCCTCTTCGGCCAGGAAGGCCCGGGCCTCACCGACGACGCCCGCAAGCAGGCGACCCAGGTGGTGTCGATCGCCCAGTTCGGCTCGACGCGCTCGATCAACGCCGGCGTCGCGGCGGGCATCGTGATGCACGCGTGGATCCGAGAACACGCGAACCTCGACCACGCCTGGTAGTCAGCGCCGCGCGCGCGATGCAGCCCCCACCCTGTCCCGGGGGCGGCCCAGTGCCCAGTCTACCGGCGGGGTACGACAGTTCCGGGCTTGTGGATCTTGCCTGTGGATAACTCGTGAGTCAGCCCGCCGGCTCGATCTCCACGGGGATGCCGTTCAGCGCCGCGGTGCCGGACAGCGCGTCCAGCAGCAGGTCGTCCGCCAGCAGGTTCGAGTTGACGCCCGCGTGTGCGCGTGCCACGTCCGCGCGGGTGCCGTCCAGGTCGTGGCCCCAGCCGTGCGGGATGCTCACCACGCCGGGGCGGATGGTGTCCGTGACCTCCACCGGCACCTCGATCTTGCCGGCCCGCGACCGCACCACGGCGATGCCGCCGTCGACGAGGCCGAGGCGTGCCGCATCGGTCGGGTGCAGCTGTGCGGTGCACCGGTTCTGCCCGCGCACCAACGGTTCCAGGTTGTGCATCCACGAGTTGTTCGAGCTGAGCTGCCGCCTGCCGATGAGCACGAGCCCCGGCTCCGGGCGGTCCAGCGCCGCCGTCAGGCGCGGCACGTCGACCGTGATCTCCGGCGGGGCCAGCTCGATCCGGCCGGACGGGGTGCCCAGGATGTCCGGCAGCCGCGGCCGCAGCGGACCGAGGTCGACACCGTGCGGCGCGGCCTCCAGGTCCGCGAGCGTCAGGTCGTACGGGCCGCCGCGCAGCATGATGTCGAGCAGCCGCTCCGGGCCGGTGCGGTCCCCGACGGGCACGCCGGACTTGCGCGCCAGCTCGCCCGCGACGAACTCGTCGAGCGCCGCGAGGTCCGCGGACGGGCCCATGCCCATCACGATCCCGGTGAGGCGCAACAGGGTCTGCCACTCCTGCGGCACGTCGGTCGGCAGCGCGGCAGGTGTCCAGTTCGCCACGTTGCGCACCGCGAGCTGATACAGCGCGAGGTCGTAGTGCGGCCGCTCGAGCGGCGTCGGGCCGGGCAGGACCACATCCGCGTGCCGGCTCGTCTCGTTCAGGTAGACGTCGATCGACACCATGAAGTCCAGCTGTCGCAACGCTTCCTCGAGCCGGCCCGAGTTGGGCGCGGACAGGCACGGGTTGCCGCACACCGTGATCAGCGCGCGCACCTGTCCCTCGCCCGGCGTGAGGATCTCGTCGGCGAGCGTCGCGACCGGCAGCTCGCCGATCACCTCCGGCAGGTGCCGCACGCGACTGTGCCACCGGCCGGTCCGGAACCCGCGCCGCTTGCTCGGCCGCGCGTTCGGCTGACCCGCGGCGGCGAGCGGGAACATCGCGCCGCCCGGCCGGTCGAGGTTGCCGGTCAGCACGTTGAGCACGTCGATCAGCCAGCTCGCGAGCGTCCCGAACTCCTGCGTGGTGGTGCCGATCCGGCCGTACACGGCGGCGCGCTCGGCGGCCGCCAGCTCGCGGGCCATGCCGCGGATGTCGTAGGCGGCCAGCCCGGTCGCGCCGGCGACGGCCTCCGGCGTGAACGGCTCCGCCAGCGCCCGCACCTCGTCGACCCCGTTGACCGGCAGGTCGCCGATCGCCACGAGGGACTCCGCGAACAACACGTTGACCAGCGCGAACAGCAACAGCGCATCGGTGCCGGGCCGGATCGCGTGGTGCTCGTCGGCCAGCTCGGCGGTCCGCGACCGCTTCGGGTCGACCACCACCAGCTTGCCGCCGCGCTCGCGCAGCGCCCGCAGCCGGCCGCGCACGTCCGGCGCGGTCATCAGGCTGCCGTTGGACACCAGCGGGTTCGCGCCGAGCATCAGCAGGTGCCCGACCCGGTCCAGGTCCGGCACCGGGATCGTCAGCGGGTGGCCGAACAGGTGCCCGGATGAGAAGTGCTTGGGCACCTGGTCGACCGTGCCGGCCGTGTAGAAGTTCTTGGTGTTGAGCGCCTTGTAGAACGCCGGCCCGTACAGCGACGTCGACGCGTTGTGCACCGACGGGTTGCCGGCGTACACCGCGACTGCCTCCCGCCCATGCTCCGCGATCAGCGGCGGCAGGCGGCGGTCGATCTCCGCGAACGCCTCGTCCCAGCTCACCTCGACAAGCTCGTCGTCGCGGCGCAGCAGCGGCCTGCGCAGCCGGTCCGGGTCGTGGTGCAGCGCGCCGAGCGACGCGCCCTTGGGGCAGATGAAGCCGTGGGAGAAGACGTCGGCCGCGTCGCCACGCACCCCGGTGACCTGTTCGCCGTCGAGCGTGACCTCCAGCCCGCAGGTCGCCTCGCACAATGGACACGTCAGCGGCACCGTGGTCATGACCTCACTGTGACACAGGACCACGACATCACTCTTCCGGCGGACACATCGGAACCGATTCAGCACGCACGATGGAGAGGTGACACAACGGGTCGGGATCGCGGAGGGCTCGGACGAGAGCTCGCCGACCCTGTGGGGTGCGCGGGCCGCGGTCGCGGAACGCGCCGTGCTGGCGCGCCACCTGCGCCGCGTCTGGGGGTTGCCCGGCACCCGGCTCGGCGTCGCGGCCTGGCCGCAGACGATCGGCAACCGCCTGCACGGACACTGGAACTACTGGTGGCAGGCGCACCTGCTGGACTGCCTGGTCGACGCGCAGGAACGCCACCCGCACCCGGGCCGCGCGAGCACCATCGGCCGCCTGGTCCGCGGCGTGCACCTGCGCAACCTCGGCGTCTGGACCAACGACTACCACGACGACGTCGCGTGGCTCGGGCTCGCGCTGATGCGTGCGCACGACTGCGAGGACATGCCGGTCACGCAGCCGATGACCAGGATCGCCGCCCAGCTGCGCGCCGGCTGGACCGACCACGCGGGCGGCGGGATCTGGTGGCGGCGTCGCGACAACTTCAAGAACGTGCCGGCCAACGGCCCGGCCGCGATCTTATTCGCGCGGTGGGCGGAGTCCGGCGGCGAGCGCGCGGACCGGCAGCGGGCCCGCTCGATGACCGAGTGGATGTCGCAGCTGCTCGTCGACCCAGGCACCGGCCTGCTGTGGGACGGCGTCCACGTCGAGCCGGACGGGTCGGTCAAGGACATCGTCAAGGTCATCTACACCTACTGCCAGGGCGTGTACGTCGGCGCGTGCCTCGAGCTGGCCGAGGGCGACACGTCCGGCGTGTGGGTCGAGCGGGCCGAGCGGACGATCAACGCGGTGTCCGCGCACCTCAACGACGACGGCGTCCTGCGTGGCCGGGGCGGCGGCGACGGCGGCCTGTTCGCCGGCATCCTCGCCCGCTACCTGGCGCAGGCGGCGCTGCGGCTCCCCGCGCTCGGCTCGTCGGCCGGCACGACGGCCGCCGACCTGGTGATGAAGTCGGCGGCGGCGGCGTGGCGCAACCGCGCGGTCGCGCGGTCCGGGCCGCTGTTCGGGCCGGAGTGGTCACAGCCGGCGCAGGTGCCGAGGTCGGCGGGCCACCGGCGGGTCGAGCGGGACATGTCGGTGCAGCTGTCCGGGTGGATGGTGCTGGAAGCCGCGGCGCTGTTGGAGCGCGCCGCCGGATAGGTTCACGCCGTGCGCGTGATGATCGTGACCGGTGGCGGTCGAGGTATCGGGGCAGCGGTGGCGCGGCGGGTCGCGGCGGACGGCTACCAGGTGGTGGTCAACTACGCGTCCGACCACGACGCGGCCCGCGCGGTAGTCGCGGACATCGCGGCCGCGGGCGGGAAGGCGCTGGCGGTGCCCGGCGACGTGGCCGACGAGGACGATGTGCGGCGCCTGTTCGACGCGGCGGCCGCCGAGGGCCCGCTCGCCGGGGTGGTGTGCAACGCGGGCATCACGGGCAATACCCCTGGGCGACTGGACGAGCAGAGCGCCGAGGTGGTGCGCCGGGTGCTCGACGTGAACGTGCTGGGGGTGTTCCTGTGCAACCGCGAGGCGGTGCGCAGGCTGTCGACCCGCTACGGCGGCCCCGGCGGTGCGATCGTGAACATCTCGTCGACCGCGGCCGGCCGCGGCTCGCCCGGCGAGTGGGTGCACTACGCGGCGAGCAAGGCGGCGGTCGACTCGCTGACGCACGGCCTCGCGCTGGAGGTCGGCGCGGAGGGCATCCGGGTCAACGCGATCGCGCCGGGGCTCGTGAACACGGACCTGCACGCGGCGGCGGGCATGCCGGACCGGCCGGCGGAGCGCGCGCCGCTGATCCCCATGCGGCGCCCCGGCGAGCCGGCGGAGATCGCGGAGGGCGTCGCGTGGCTGCTCTCACCAGCGGCGTCGTTCGTGACCGGGGCCATACTCCCGATCAGCGGCGGGCACTGAGGGGGTCTCGACCTGCAAAAGATCCAGTAACGGCCGGGGATTTGTCGGTGGGCTGCGGCACTATGGCGGAGTCGGCCTGCCTCCGTTTGGCCGGGAAGGACTCTGATGCCCACGCTGACCGGTGTTCACCATGTCGCCCTCACAGTCACCGATGTGGACCGCAGCGTCCCGTGGTACGAGCGGGTGCTGGGGTTCGACACGATCGGCCGGGACGACGGCGACTCCGGCCGGCGGAAGGCGTTCTTACGTGGTCCGGGCTTCGGGATCACGCTCACGCTGGTGCAGCACCCCGACGCGGACCGCTCCCTGTTCGACGAGCGCCGCCCGGGCCTGGACCACCTGACGTTCTCGGTGCCGAACGGTGACTGCCTGCGGGAGTGGACCGACCGGCTCACCGAGCACGGCGTCACGTTCTCGCCCATCACCGAGGAGCACACGGCCCCCGGCACGGCGGTCATCGCGCTGCGCGACCCGGACGGGATCCAGCTGGTGCTCTGGGCGCGCGAGGACTAGTCGCGCTACTCGCGCGAGGCGCCGACGGTGGCTTCCTGCGGCGGCCGGTGCATCTCCTGGCGGTAGCGCACGATGCCGTAGGTGGTGCCCGCGATGAAGAACGCGATGCTGCCCCAGAGCGCGACGGCCTTGATCCAGGGGACGCCCTCGATCAGGCCGGCGCCGTAGTAGCCGACCAGGACCAGCGTCGGCACCCAGGCCAGCCCGCCGACGGTCGTCGCGAGCAGGAACTTCCGGCGGTCCATCTTGGCGGCGCCGGCGATCAGCGGCGCGAACGTGCGGATCCACGGGATCCAGCGGGCCAGCACGACGGCCCAGAACCCGCGGCGGTCGAGGAAGTCCCGCGCTCTGGCGAGGTTGTCGAGGTTGAGCACCCGCCCACCGCGCCGCGTGATGATCGCGTGCCCGGTCTTGTGCCCGATGTAGTACCCGACCAGGTTGCCGACCACGGCGGTGACCATCGCGGCGATGGACAGGCCCCACGCGTGCCACGCGTCGTCGTGCTGGGCGAGGACCACCCCGGCGGCGAACAGCAGCGAGTCTCCCGGCAGGAACAAGCCCACGATGAAAGCGCACTCGGTGAACACGAACCCGAGCACGATGACCCACACCATGAGGGGCCCGGCGGACTCGAGCACGCCGGTAGCCAGCACGCTCGTCTCAGCCACTGCACTCACGACCGGTAGCGTACGTGCCCCCGCGAACCGGCGTTCCGGGAACGTGCCCGAATTCGCCCGATCTCCACCGCCGCGTCAACTCCCCGTCGACCCGCCCACGAACAGCCGAAACATCCGAACCCTCCACACTCTCCGGGTCAGCCCCCACCCTCTCCGGGGGGCGGCCCCGAGTCCAGTCTACCGCTGGTTCGGGGTGAAATCGCTGGTCACGGGCGTCTGTGGATAACTTGTGCGAGCGAATGGGACGTTCGTGCGCGCGGGCCGGTCACGCCGTTGCCGGGACCGCCGCCAGTGGCGCGGGCTCGGCGGCCATCGCCGACCGCACGAACGAGCCCACGTACCGGATCGCGGCCCGGCCCTCCGGGATCAGCGGGTAGAACGCCGGGAACACGTGCACCTGCCCCGGCCACACCTGCAGCTCGCACCGGCCGCCGGCCGCGCGGATGCTCTCCGTCATCCGCTCCGAGTCGCCAAGCAGGCATTCCGTGTCGCCGACCTGGATCAACACCGGCGGCCACCGCCGCTTGTTCGCACGCAGCACGTTCAGCCTGCGGTGCGTCAGCGCGTACGACCCGGCATACGACAGCCCGCACTCCTTCGCGCGCTGCGGCGGCACGAACGGGTCCCGGCGCGCCGCGTCGCGGTCCGTCAGCTCGCCGCCCGCGAGGTCGAGGAACGGTGAGAACATCACCGCGGCGCCCGGCATCGGCAGCCGGCGCCGCGACAGGTCCGCCAGCAGCCCGGCCGTCAGGTGGCCGCCCGCGGAGTCGCCGAGGACGGTGATCTGCTCCGGCGCGTAACCCTGCGCCATCAGCCACCGGTACCCGGCCAGCGCGTCGTCCGCCGCGGCCGGGAACGGGTGCTCCGGCGCGCGCCGGTAGTCCAACAGCAGCGCGGGCCGCCCGCTGGCCGCCGACAGCGCCGCGACCAGGTGCCGGTGCGTGCGCCGCGAGCCGAACACGAAACCGCCGCCGTGCAGGTACAGCAGCGCGCCGGCGTTCGGGTCGGCGCCGCGGCCGGTGATCCACAGGCCGCGGATGTCGCCGTCGGAGACGGTCTCGATCCGGGTGCCGCGGGGCAGCGGGGTCAGCCCGACGGTGTCGAACACCTCGCGGACCACGCGCAGCTGCGGCCACGTGGTGATGCGCATCCGGTCGCCGAGTGGTCGAAGGCCGCTCATGAGCAGCTGTGCCAGCGCCCGGCTCTGCACGCTCGGGCTCGTGGGCACCGCGGGGCGGCTGACGTCCGGCTGCGCCATCGCACACCGCCTTCCACTCGAGCCGTCTTCCTTGACGTATCAACAACGACTGTAAATCACCGACGCACTGAACCGACCCTGCGAAAGTCGCACACGTTGATCTCAGTTCGGCTTCGAGTGTGGGTCGAGGGTCTCGAATTCCGCTCAAGGATCCGGATACGGTGGATTCGTGAGCACCACTGAAGGTCTCCTGGCCAAGCTCCGTGCGGCAGTGGGCGAGAGCGCGGTGCTCGTCGACCCGGACGTCACGGACAGTTACCGCCGCGACATGATGCCGCTCGCCCCGGACGGATCGCCGCTGGCCGTCGTCCTGCCGGCCGACAGCGGGCAGGTGCGGGAGGTCGTGAAGGCGTGCGCCGCGGCCGGCGCCTCGATCGTGCCGCGCGGCGCGGGCAGCGGGCTCTCGGGCGCCGCGAACGCGATCGACGGCTGCGTCGTGCTGGTCACCACCCGGATGAACGAGATCGTCGAGATCGACCCGGACAACCGGCTCGCGGTCGTGCAGCCCGGCGTGGTCAACCTGGACCTGCGCGGCGCGGTCGAGAAGCACGGCCTCTTCTATCCGCCGGACCCCTCCAGCTACGACTGGTGCACGATCGGCGGCAACCTCTCCACCAACGCGGGCGGGCTGTGCTGCGTCAAGTACGGCGTCACCACCGACTCGGTGCTCGGGCTGGAGGTGGTGCTCGCCGACGGCGAGCTGCTGCGTACCGGCCGCCGGACCGTCAAGGGGGTCGCCGGCTACGACCTGACGAAGCTGTTCGTCGGCAGCGAGGGCACGCTGGGCGTGATCACGCAGGCGACGCTCGCGCTGCGTCCGCTGCCGCAGGCGCCGGGCACGATGGTCGCCGCGTTCTCGTCGGTCGCCACCGCGGGCGAGGCGGTCAGCCGGATCGTGCGCGAGGGAATCGTGCCGTCGCTCATGGAGATCATGGACGCGACGTCGATCGCCGCGGTCGAGGCGCACCTGAAGACGGAGCTGGGCGCGGGCGCAGGCTGTGCGGCGCTGTTGCTGTGCCAGTCGGACTCCGGCGGCGAGGCGGCGCAACGGGAGCTGCTGGCGATCGAGCAGGTCTGCACGGACGTCGGCGCGGACCTGGTGCACTCGACGTTCGACCCGGCCGAGGGCGCGCTGTTGTTGGCCGCGCGGCGTGCGGTGCTGACCGCACTCGAGGTCTACGGCGCGTGGATGACCGACGACGTGTGCGTGCCGAGGACGCGGATCGCGGAGTTGATCGCCGCGTGCGAGCGGATCAGCGCCGAGGTGAACCTGCGGGTCGCGGTCGTCGGGCACGCCGGCGACGGCAACATGCACCCGACGATCGTCTACGACCCCTCGTCGGTGGACGAGTTCGAGCGTGCGAACAAAGCGTTCAACAACATCCTCGCGGCGGGGCTCGCGCTCGGCGGGACGGTGACCGGCGAGCACGGCATCGGGAAGATCAAGCGCGACTGGCTGGAGCGCGAGGTGGGGCCGGTCGCCATGCGCACGCACCGGGCGATCAAAGCGGCGCTGGACCCGGGGAACGTCTTCAACCCGGGGTCGATGTTCTCGATGCCGTGAGCCTGTCCACAACCGCGGAGTTGTCCACAGGCAAGATCAACATCCCCGGAACTGTCATACCCGGCCGGTAGACTGGGCACTGGGCCGCCCCCGGGATCGGGTGGGGGCTGCATCGCGTGGGGCTGCATCGCGCGCGGGGGCTGTGGGTTTGTCCTGTGCGGTGAGCGCGGGCCTGCTCAGATGCGGTCGATGATCTCGGTCGCGTCGTCGGCTGCCGCTTGCGCCGCGTGCTTCTTCTCGCGCCTGGCTTTGATGACCTCGATGATGATCGGGATGATCGAGATCAGCACGATCAGCACGAGCATGGCCTCGACGTTCTTCTCCACGAACGGGATACCGCCCAGGAAGAAGCCGAGGAGCGTCACGCCGGTGGCCCACGCGACGCCGCCGATCGCCGAGTAGACGAAGTACTTCTTCGGGTCCATCCGCCCGACGCCGGCCATCGCGGTGATGAAGGTGCGCACGATGGGCACGAAGCGGGCCATGACGATCGCCCGGGCGCCGTACTTGTCGAAGAAACCGTGTGTCTTGTCGACGTACTCCTGCTTGAACAGCTTCGAGTTCGGCTTGCTGAACAGCGTCGGCCCGGCTTTCGCGCCGATCCAGTAGCCGCACACGTTTCCGACGAACGCGCACACCGTCACCAGCGCGCACACCGCCCAGAGTGGCGTCTGGATCCAGCCGTTCGAGACGAAGAGACCCGCCACGAACAGGAGCGAGTCGCCCGGGAGGAAGAAGCCAACCAGCAGGCCGCACTCCGCGAAGATGATCAAGCACAGCACGGCGAGCGCCCACCCGCCCATCCCGTGCAGGATCGTCTCCGGATCCAGCCACGACGGTAGGAAGGACATGGTGCTCACGGCGGCGGCAATCGTCACGCCTTAAAAGGTACGCGAGACCTACAGGAGGGTCAGCAGCCCCACGACGGCGCCGGCCGCCAGGCCCAGTAGCAGCGCCAGCAACATGATGAGCGCGGCCGGCACCTGGCGCTCGACCGTGAGGCGGGCCGTCGGCTCGGCCGTGCGCATCGTCGGGTCGTCGACCGGCGCCAGCGGCACGCGCAGGTCGCTGCCGGACAGGAGCCCGTAGCCGGACATCGCCGACGTGTCCTCCTGCGCCGGCACCGGGGTGCGCGCCGCCTGCGCGCGCAGCGCCTCCGCCAGCAGCCGTTCCGGGTCCTCGTCGGTCACGCCGTGGACGTTACCCACTCGCCGCGGCGCATGACCGCCGCCGGCGCCAGCGCGTCGTCCAGCAGCACGATGTCCGCGGCCAACCCGCTCGCCAGCCGGCCGGTCACGTCGGCGAGGCCGAGCAGCTCTGCCGGGCGGGTGCACGCGGCGGCCACCGCGTCCAGCACGCCGAGGCCGCAGCTCCGGACCAGGTTGCGGAACGCGACGTCCATGGTCAGCGTGCTGCCCGCCAGCGATCCGCCGTCGGCGAGCGTCGGCACGCCGTTGGTCACGTCGACCTCGAGACCGCCGATGTCGTACACGCCGTCGCCGGCGCCCGCGGCCGCGATGGCGTCCGTGATGAGCACGGTCCGCCCCGCGCCGGCGTGGCGGGCGGCCAGCCGGACGATCGTCGGGTGCAGGTGCACGAGGTCGCAGATCAGCTCGACCGTCACCCGCTCGTCGTCGAGCAGCACGCCGATCGGGCCCGGTTCGCGGTGGTGCAGCGGCCGCATGCCGTTGAACAGGTGCGTCGCCACGGTCGCGCCCGCGTCCACCGCCGGGACGACGTCCTCGGCGAGAGCGTCGGTGTGCCCGACGGCCGCCAGCACGCCGGCGTCCACCAGCCGCTTCACCGCGGGGACCGCGCCCTCCAGTTCCGGCGCGACGGTCACCATGCGGATCGTGCCGCGGCCCGCCGACAGGAGCGCGTCTACCGACACGGGATCGGGTGGCCGCAGGATCGCGGGGTCGTGCGCGCCGCACCGGGCCGCCGACAGGAACGGGCCCTCGAGGTGGATGCCGGCGACCAGCCCCTCCGCGACGAGCTCGGACAGCGCCGCGACCTGCTCGACCAGCTCGGGCACCGGGCGGGTCACCAGGCTCGCGAGCATCGTGGTGGTGCCGTGCGACCGGTGAGCGTCGACCACCCGGCGCACCTGCTCGGGGTCGGCGCTCGTGAACGCCGCGCCCCCACCGCCGTGGCAGTGGATGTCGACGAAACCGGGGATGACCCAGCGGCCGGACGCGTCCGTGACCTCGGCGTCGGGCCGTGCCGGCGGCGCACCGGCGCCGAGCGCGCCGATCCTGCCGTCCTCGACGAGCACCCAGCCCCGGTCCACCACGCCGTCGGGCGTCGCCACCCGGCCCCCGGTGATGAGCTGCACTGCCATGCCGCACCCCTCGAACGCCGAAACTATTGGTCTATACCATAGCCCTTCGCAACCGCATGGGGGTTATTCACAATGTATCAATGGGGTTGAGTTATTGCCTAACGGATCGACGGCGTGACAGGGCGTGAGTGCACGTGCGTGGAACGTCAGTTCGGCGTGCGCATGATCTTCTGGAGCGCGTCGAGAGCCCGGCTGGCCGTCGACTTCACCGTGCCCTTCGAGATCCCGGCGGCGTCGGCGATCTCCGCCTCCGTGAGGTCGCCGTAGTACCGCAGCACCAACACCTCGCGCTGGCGCGGCGGCAGCTGGGACAGCGCGCGCACAACGGACTGGTGCTCGGCCGTCAGCATCGCGAGGCTCTCCGCCGACCGGGCGTTGACCTGGTGTGGGGGCGTGTACTCGCGGGCGGTCTTGCGCCTGCGCAGCACACTGCGCGAGCCGTTGACGACCGCGGTGCGCAGATACCCGACAGCGGCGGCCGCGTCCCGCAGGTTGCCCCAGTTGCGGTGCAGCCCGGTGAACGCCTCCTGCACGACGTCCTCCGCGGTCGCCGGCTCGTCTACCAGCAGCAACGCGAGGCGCACCAGCCGCATCCGGTGGGTTCGGTAGAGATCCTCGAGGGTGAGCGGCGCCTGCTGCGCCTGCGGGACCGGGAAGCTGCCGGTGTCGATCGCGCGCAGATGCCCGAGCGTGCGCTCCACACTGCGTTCCGCGCTGATGTCCCCTGTCACAAAGGAACCGTACCGGTCTGCGCCAGCGGCCGACAGCGTCACCACTGGGTACCGTTCGACATGATCCACCGAACTGAGGGAGAGCGCCGATGGCCTGGTTCGCTGTTGAGACCACCTACACCCACGATGTCGACGCGCTGGCGGCGAGCAGGCCACGGCACCGCGAGTACCTGCAGGCGTTGGTGGCCAAGGGGAAGGTGGCGGCCGCGGGGCCGTGGACCGACGACTCCGCGGGCTTCGCGATCTACCGGGTGGCCGACCGCGCCGAGTTGGACCGCCTGCTCGCCGACGACCCGTACACGCTCGACGGCGTGGCCGCCGCGCGCACCGTCCACGAGTGGAAGCTGGTCATGGGCTCAGTAGGAGCCGCCGAGCTTTGAGTGGTCCCAGCTGACGATCTTCGTCGGCCGGCACACCAGCCCGACCCGCTTCGGGGCCTGCAGGCGCACGAACTGGCTCGCCGACGTGGCGATCTCCGGGCTCGAGCTGTACCGGCGCATCAGGTCCACGCCGATCCTGGTGATCTTCTCGGTGTCGTCGACCAGTTCGATGTCGCACTCCATGGAGACACCGCGCAGCTTCTCGTAGGAGTCGCCCTCCTCGATGAGGATCGTGGCCTGCGGGAGACGGCGCAGGTTGGCCGCCTTCTGCGACTTGGCGTAGGTCCACGTCTCCAGCACGTCACCGCGCGGGACGTACCAGAGCGACACCAGGTGCGGCCGCCCGTTGGGGCCCATGGTCGCGATGTTCGCGACCTTGCCTTTCGCGAGGAACGCCGTGATCTCCTCGGGAGTCATCGTGATCTGGCCTCGTCGAGACATGGACGAGTTATAGCGCACCGGAACGCCGGGCCGCAGCTTTCGCGCCGGGCCCGACCAGGCTCGACTCGGCCGCGCCGCGCCGCTCGACATCCTCGATCGCGGCCTTGTCCGCCGCCGGCATCATCTTCCGCGCGTACAGCTCGACCACCCGGGGGACCAGCGCGCGGACCAGCTTCAGCGCGCCGACCCAGCCCGGCACGTGCACGACCCGCGCGCGCTTCGCGATGCCGGCGCCGATGAGGTCGATGGCCACCGACACCGGGTAGGTCTTGCTGGCCAGCCCGCCGGCCGCGGTCCGCAGCTTGCCGAACACCGGGTGCTCGTCGGCGGTGTTGACCATGTCGGTCGCGATCCACGTCGGGTGCACGACACCGACGTCCACGCCGAGGTGCCGGACCTCGGCGCGCAGCGAGTTCGCGAACGCCTCGACACCGGCCTTCGCCGCGGAGTACGCCGCGTTGCCGGGGATGTGCACGATCGCGGCGAGCGAGGACACCAGCAGCGCGTAGCCCTTGGACTCGATCAGGTGTGGCAGCGTCACCCGCACGGTCCGCCACACGCCGAGCAGGTCGACGTCGATCACGCGCTCGAACGCGGCGGGGTCGATCGACCGGGTGAAGCCCGTCGCCGCGATGCCGGCGTTGGCCAGGACGACGTCGATCCGGCCGTACCGCCCGACGATCTCGGCGGTCGCCCGCTCCAGGTCGGCCCAGCTGGTGACGTCTGCCTCCCACGCGCCGGCGTCCGGGCCGCAGTCGGCGGCGACCTGCTTCAGCTCGTCCGCCTCGAGCCCGACGAGCGCCACCTTCGCGCCCTTCGCGGACAGGTCCCGCGCGACGCCCGCACCGATCCCGCGGGCCGCGCCGGTGATCACGACGACTTTCCCGCGCACGCTCCGGCCGCCGCTGAACAGGTCGAACACACCCATGGTCACGCCTCCTCGGCGAGTCGTCAGCCTCGAACTTACCATGAGTAACCTACTCCGAGTAAATGGCAACTGTGCATGGCATGTTTACGCGGAACGGCTGTATGTCACACCCCCGCGCTGCGCCAGGATCGACGCCATGGACCAGGTGTACGACCGTCGGTCGGTATTGCGGGCATCCGGAGCGGCCACCGTCGGGGTGGTGGCCGGCGGCGCGGTCGTGACCGCCGGCGTCGGCGTGGCGAGCGCGGCGGAACCCGCCTTCGCGCACGGCGTCGCGTCCGGCGACCCGCTGCCCGACGCGATCCTGCTGTGGACCCGCGTCACCCCGACACCGGACGCGACCCCCGGCTCGGGCACCGGTCCGACGGTCGACGTGACCTGGGAGGTCGCGTCCGACCCGGCGTTCGCCACGGTCGTGGCCAGCGGCAGCGCCAGCACCGGCCCCGACCGCGACCACACGGTCAAGGCCGACGCGACCGGGCTCGACCCGGCGACCACGTACTACTACCGCTTCCGGCTCGGCGGCGCGGTCTCCGCGGTCGGCGCCACCCGCACCGCGCCCGCGGCGAACGCCGCCGTGGCCCGGCTGCGCTTCGGTGTCGTGTCCTGCTCGAACGTCCCGGCCGGTTACTTCGCCGCGTACCGCTACCTCGCCGAGCGCGGCGACCTCGACGCCGTGCTGCACCTCGGCGACTACCTCTACGAGTACGCCGGTGACTTCAACGGCGCGGCCGTGCGCCCGCACGACCCGCCGCGCGAGATCCTCACGCTCGCCGACTACCGGCAGCGGCACGCGCAGTACAAGTCCGACGAGCACCTCCAGCGCCTGCACGCGACCGTCCCGTTCATCGCGACCTGGGACGACCACGAGGTCGCCAACGACGCGTGGTCCGGTGGCGCGGAGAACCACCAGCCCGACACCGAGGGCGACTACGCGGCCCGCAAGGCCGCCGCGCACCAGGCGTACTTCGAGTGGATGCCGGTCCGCAACGAGGCCGACAAGATCTACCGGCGGCTGCGGTTCGGACTGCTCGTGGAGCTGTCCATGCTGGACCTGCGCAGCTACCGCTCCCAGCAGGTCGGCATCGGCGACGGCGGCACGGACGACCCGAACCGCACCTTGACGGGCGCCGAGCAGATGGCCTGGCTGCAGGACGGTCTCGTCACGAGCGGCGCGCAGTGGAAGCTCGTCGGCAACTCGGTGATGATCGCGCCGCTGCAGCTCCCGCCGCTGCCGGCCGACCAGCTCGCGGCTCTCGCGGAGATGCTCGGGCTGCCCGAGGAGGGCATCTCGGTCAACCCCGACCAGTGGGACGGCTACGCGGTCGACCGGCGCACGCTGCTCGCGACGCTGGCCGACAACGGCGTGCGGGACACGGTGTTCCTCACCGGCGACATCCACTCGTCGTGGGCGAACGACGTGCCGCGCAACGCGGGCCTCTACCCGCTGTCGCCGTCGGTGGCGACGGAGTTCGTTTGCACGTCGGTCACCTCGGACAACTTCGACGAGATCCTCGGGACCCCGCCGAGGACCACCTCGCTCGTCCTCGAGGCGGCGGTGCGGACGCTGAACCGGCACATCAAGTACTGCGAGCTGGACTCGCACGGCGCGTCGGTGCTCGAGGTGACGCCGGCCGGCACGCAGATGGACTGGTACTACCTCGCGAACAAGGCCGACCCGGCGAGCGCGCTGAGCTGGGCCCGCTCGTTCCGCACGCGCGCCGGCACGCAGAAGGTCCAGTCCGTCGGCACCCCGATCGCGACCGTCTGAGGGCGCGGACGGACGCGTTCGCCGCCACAGTCCGGAATTAACCCGGCGCGTCCCGTCGTTGTCTTCGATGCTGTATCGAAGACAATTCGGGAGGCATCGTGGGCATCGGCAGGCTGGGCTTCTGGGACACCCCGCACGGCTGGGACCGGCTCGGGGAGCCGGCGACACTGGCCGCGCTCGAGGAGTTGGGGATCTCGACGCTGTGGCTCGGCGGCTCGCCGAACGGCGACCTGCGGACGACAGAGGAGCTCCTGGCCGCGTCGACCACACTCACCGTCGCGACCGGCATCGTCAACGTGTGGGAGGCGGCGCCCGCGGTGACGGCCGAGAGCTTCCACCGGGTCGTCGCGAAGTACCCCGGCCGGCTGCTGCTCGGCATCGGCGCCGGCCACCGCGCGATCATCGGCGACCGGTACGAGAAGCCGTACGACAAGCTCGTGAACTACCTCGACGGACTCGACGCGGGCGGCGTCCCGGTCGAGGACCGGATGCTGGCCGCGCTCGGCCCGAAGGTGCTGCGGCTGGCGAGGGACCGCACGGCGGGCGCGCACCCGTACCTGACGACGCCCGAGCACACCGCGCAGGCGCGGGAGATCCTCGGCGCGGGCAAGTTGTTGGTGCCGGAGCAAAAGGTCGTCCTCGACCCCGACCCGGCCCGGGCCCGCGCGGTCGCGCGCGAGAAGCTCGCGATGTACCTGGCGCTGTCCAACTACACGAACAACTGGCTGCGCCTCGGCTACACCGAGGACGACCTGGCCGACGGCGGCAGCGACCGGCTGGTCGACGGCCTGGTCGCGTGGGGCGACGAGGAGGCGATCCGCACTCGGGTGCGGGCACACCTGGACGCGGGCGCCGACCAGGTCGCGCTGCAGGTCCTCGGCGACGACAAGCTGGCCGTGCTGCGCGCACTGACGCCCGCGCTGGTCTGAGCCCGGCGTGCGGCCGTTCCGGGCCGCAAACCTTTCTGAATCGGTCATCCTCCGGTCGCGCTGCGAGTCCTTGCTCGTAGGATTTGGCCGACGGCCCTGCCCAGTCACGAGGAGGACGTACCGATGCCCATCGCCACACCCGAGGTCTACGCCGAGATGCTGGACCGGGCCAAGGCGAACGAGTTCGCATTCCCCGCCATCAACGTGACCTCATCCGAGTCGCTCAACGCCGCCCTGCGTGGCTTCGCGGAGGCCGAGAGCGACGGCATCATCCAGGTCTCGACCGGCGGGGCCGAGTTCGCCTCCGGCACCAAGGTCAAGGACATGGTCACCGGCTCGGTCGCGCTGGCCGAGTTCGCGCACGTGGTGGCCCAGAAGTACCCGGTCAACGTCGCGCTGCACACCGACCACTGCCCGAAGGACAAGCTGGACGGGTTCGTGCGGCCGCTCATCGCGATCTCGCAGGAGCGCGTCGCCGCCGGCAAGGAACCGCTGTTCCAGTCCCACATGTGGGACGGCTCCGCGATCGACCTCGACGAGAACCTGACCATCGCCTCGACCCTGCTGGACTCCGCCGCGAAGGCGCGGATCATCCTCGAGGTCGAGATCGGCGTCGTCGGCGGCGAGGAGGACGGCGTCGCCCACGAGATCAACGAGAAGCTGTACACGGCTGAGGGCGACTTCATCAAGACCGTGGAGGCGCTCGGCTCCGGTGAGCGCGGCCGCTATCTGCTCGCGGCCACGTTCGGCAACGTGCACGGCGTCTACAAGCCGGGCAACGTGAAGCTCAAGCCGGACGTGCTCAAGCGCGGCCAGGAGGTCGCGTCGTCCCACCTGGGTCTCGACGCCGGCTCGAAGCCGTTCGAGCTGGTGTTCCACGGCGGGTCCGGCTCGCTGCTGGAGGAGATCCACGAGGCCCTGTCCTACGGCGTCGTGAAGATGAACATCGACACGGACACGCAGTACGCCTTCACCCGTCCCGTCGCCGCCCACATGTTCGCCAACTACGACGGCGTGCTGAAGGTCGACGGCGAGGTCGGCAACAAGAAGGTCTACGACCCCCGGTCGTACCTCAAGGCCGCCGAGCAGGGGATGGCCGCCCGGATCACGCAGGCGTGCGAGCAGCTGAAGTCCGCCGGCCGGATGCTGGCCGGCTGACATGACACTGCAGGAGAACCTTTTCGGCGGCCCGCCGGCGACGCACCTGCCGGACCGTCCTTCGCCCCAGGCCGCGCTCGAGTCGGGCACGGACCCGGCGAAGGTCGTCACGGAGTGGCCCGACTTCAGTGAGGGCTGGGCGGCGCTGGCGGAGCTGTCGCTGACGGAGAACAACCCCGTGGCCGCCTACGCCTACGCGCGTACCGGTTACCACCGCGGGCTGGACCAGCTGCGGCGTGCCGGGTGGAAGGGCCACGGCCCGGTGCCCTGGTCGCACCGGCCGAACCGCGGGTTCCTCCGCGCCTTGGCGGCGCTGGCTCTTGCCGCTCAGGCGATCGGGGACACCGAGGAGTACGAGCGCTGCAGCCAGTTCCTGGCCGACTCCGACCCGTCGGCGCCGGCGCAGTTGGGCCTGGCGTAACCGTTTCACAGCAGCCGATGCCGCCCTCGACTCGTTGTCGGGGGCGGCATCGTTGTCCACAGCCCTATGAGTTGTCCACAGGCAAGATCAACATCCCCAGCCTGTCGGCAGGCACCGGTAGACTGGCAAGGCGGGACGCCCCCGGGATCGGGTGGGGGATGGGCACCGCGCGCGAGGCGATGTGAAGCGGGTCAGCCGCTCGGCCGGTTCAGCACTCCGACCAGTATCGAGTGCACGGCGGCGTGGTCGCGTTCGTCCGCGATCCTGCACATGCCGCCGCGCACCCGGTACCACTCGTTCGCCCCGGCGTAGCGCACCTTCGCGGTCACCACGCCGTCCGCGCTCAGCACGGTCCGCAGTTCGAGATCGCCGGTGACGACGCCTACCTCTTCGGTCATGACGCCGCCCTGGCCCGCTACCAACGGTGAGATCAGCACGTCCCCAGCATGTCGGACAACGCGCTCTGCTCGGCCGAGTTGACCGTCAGGTCGTAGAGGTACTTCACGTGCGTGTATGCCCGCGCGTACTCACACCAGTGCGACTCGAGCGGCGGCTTCCACGTGTCCGGGGTCTGGTCGCCCTTCGACTGGTTCACGTTGTCCGTCACCGCCCACAGCTGCGGCGAGTCGAGGTCGTTCGCGAACGCCTCGCGCCGGTCCGTGGTCCACGACGCGGCGCCGGAGCGCCACGCGGCGGCCAGCGGGACCATGTGGTCGATGTCGACATCGCCCGTCGCGGTCCAGGTCTCGCCGTCGTACGGGCTGTACCAGCTGCCCGACGTCGCCGCGCAGTCCGTGCCGACCTCCACGCCCTCGCCGTCGCGCTGCAGCACCATCTCCCGGGTGTTGCAGGAACCTTCGACGGTGTGCCAGTGCGGGAACTTCGCCCGGTCGTAGCCGTCCATGGAGCCGTCCGGCGCGACGGTCAGGCCGGCCAGCTCGCTGGCCGCCGTCTCCGCGCTCGGAATGCCCGGTGGGACCGCGTTGGCGGTCCCGCCACCGAGACCGACGACGGCCCCGGCGGCGATCAGTAACGATGCGCCGAATACCCGCACTTTCCCCGACTTGGTGAACAAGGCCGCCTCCGATGTAGTGGTCACGGTGAGTCGACTGTGCGACACGCGTGATCACCGAGGCAATGGCCTGCGGCGGATTGCCGACCATCGGCCGGGGCCGAACGGGCGAACGCCCCGGGGAGGTTCCCGGGGCGTTCGCGGCGCGGCAACTCAGCAGTAACCCAACATCGTGGTGAGCGCGGACTTCTCCGCGGAGTTGATGGTCAGCGTGTACCGGTACTTCACGTGGATCCACATCTTCGAGTAGGTGCACCAGTAGGCGGTGCGCGACGGCTTCCACGTGGCCGGCGTCTGGTCGCCCTTCGACTGGTTCACGTTGTCCGTCACGGCGATCAACTGCGGGTTGGTCAGGTCGTTGGCGAACTGCGTGCGTCGGGCGGTCGTCCAGCTCGAGGCGCCGGTCTTCCACGCGTTGGACAGCGGGATCACGTGGTCGATGTCGACGTCGGACGCCGCGGACCACGTCGCGCCGTCGTACGGGCTGTACCAGCTCCCGGACGTCGCGGCGCAGGACGAGTCGGTCACCACGCCGCTGCCGTCGCGCTTGAGGACCGTCTCACGGGTGTTGCAGGTGCCGGAAACCGTGTTCCAGTGCGGGAACAGGTCGCGCGAGTAGCCGGTGCTCGAGCCGTCGGTCGCGACGCGCAGCGCGGCCAGCTCCGAGCGGGCCGTCGTCTCGCTGGGGATGTTGGGCGGGGTGGCGCTTGCCGCGCCGGGCAGTGCCACGGCTAACGCGAGGAGCAGGACCAGTGTCGTGAGAAAGGAACGGATTGCAGGGGTCATGCACTGACTGTCGCGCATAGAAGTGGCTCAGCGGCAAAGCGTTACCGAACAGCAAAAGGCGGCGGCGGAACCCCCTCGCGGTCCCGCCGCCGCACGTTCGCCGGCCTACACCGGGCAGGGCGGCCGGTTGGCCGGCGCCGGATCCACCCAGTAGCCGAACCGCGGCTGCGCCGGACTGAGCAACGCCGCCGAGCAACCGCGAGCACGGATCGTCTCATTGGAATAGCCGACACCGGTATCCAAACCGGAAGTACTTTGCAGTTGCACCACAGGTTCGTCGAAGTACACGTGCGCGCGGCCCTTCGGCTGTCACCTCGGCCGGGTCGCCGGCCGCGGCGTTGGCCGGCACCAGCCGGAAGTCGGCCCGCGCTGCGCGGGCGGGCAAGACCGCCGCTCAGCGGATCGTGAGCAGGTCCTCGGTGTGCCGGTACCAGGTCCAGCGGGTCATGGCCCTCGGATACTCGACGCCATCGCGCACCGGGACGGCCGCGTCGACACCGAACTGCACCGCGCGCCCGGTGAACACGGCGGTGCGGGACCGCACCAGCCCCCGGCGCGCCACCGTCACCTCGACACCCTCGTCCGCGTGCGGCACGACCTCGATCCGGTCGGCCGCGCCGCGCAGCGCGACCGTGTCGTCGCAGTAGACGGTGCCGCGCACGGCCGGCAGCACGCCGAGTCCGACCAGGACACCGCCGGCGTCGTCGCGAACGAGTGGGAACGGGCGAACACTCCCGGTGAGCGCGGTGTCGACGGTCCGGGCCGGCAAACCCCACAACCGGGCGACCGCCGACTGCTTGCGGTCGACCGGCACGTAGCCGACCGGGAGCTCGGTCACCCGTTCGATCCGCATGAGCCGGAGGACGACCGCGGCCAGGTCGGCGTCGGTGCCGTGCACCACGAGGCGCTCGATCCCGTCCGCCTTGAGCAGCGGATCCACGTCGTTCCTGCTGGGTGTGGCAGGGATCTCGTGCGGTTCCGATGCCGTGCTGGAGGCCAGTTTCCGCCAGTCACCGCTGGTGACGGCGCTCCCGCAACCCAGTATTAACGCACCCACCCGGCGCCTCCTGGTCTACGCTCAATCACCGGTATTTCGCCCATCCGAAATGCGCGCACTCGTATCTCGTTGACATCGGGGAGTTTCACATGCCGGCCATCGTGCTCATCGGCGCCCAGTGGGGTGACGAAGGTAAGGGCAAGGCGACCGACCTGCTCGGCGAGCGTGTCCAGTGGGTGGTGCGCTACCAGGGCGGCAACAACGCCGGCCACACCGTGGTGCTGCCGGACGGGCAGGACTTCGCACTGCACCTCATCCCGTCGGGCATCCTCACGCCCGGCGTGACGAACGTGATCGGCAACGGCGTCGTCGTCGACCCGGGCGTGCTGCTCACCGAGCTCGCGGGTCTCGAGGAGCGCGACGTGGACACGTCCCGCCTGCTGATCTCCTCCGACGCGCACTTGATCATGCCGTACCACGTGGCCATCGACAAAGTCACCGAGCGCTACCTCGGCAAGGCGAAGATCGGCACCACCGGCCGAGGCATCGGGCCCGCGTACCAGGACAAGGTGTCGCGCGTCGGCGTCCGCGTGCAGGACCTGCTCGACGAGAAGATCCTGCGCCAGAAGGTCGAGGCCTCCCTCGACGTGAAGAACCAGATCCTCGTGAAGGTCTACAACCGCAAGGCGCTCGACCCCGAGCAGGTGGTCGACACCGTGCTGGAGAGCGCGGAGAAGTTCGCGCACCGCATCGCGGACACGCGGCTGCTGCTGAACCAGGCGCTCGAGCGCGGCGAGACGGTGCTGCTGGAAGGGTCGCAGGGCACGCTCCTCGACGTCGACCACGGCACGTACCCGTTCGTCACGTCGTCGAACCCGACCGCGGGCGGCGCGTCGGCCGGCTCCGGCATCGGCCCCACCCGGATCACCACGGTGATCGGGATCCTCAAGGCGTACACCACCCGGGTCGGCTCCGGCCCGTTCCCGACCGAGCTGCACGACGACATGGGCGAGCGGCTGCGCAAGACCGGCGGCGAGTTCGGTGTGACCACCGGCCGCTCGCGGCGCACCGGCTGGTTCGACGCGGTGATCGCGCGGTACGCGGCCCGCGTCAACGGCATCACCGACTACTTCCTGACCAAGCTGGACGTGCTGTCCGGTTTGGACACCGTGCCGATCTGCGTGGCGTACAAGGTGAACGGCGAGACGGTGTCGGACATGCCGATGACGCAGACCGACGTGCACCACGCCGTGCCGGTGTACGAGGAGCTGCCCGGCTGGTGGGAGGACATCTCCAAGTGCCGCACGTTCGACGAGCTGCCGGCGAACGCCCGCGCCTACGTCGAGCGCCTCGAGGAGCTGTCGCTGGCCCGCTTCTCGGCCATCGGAGTAGGCCCCGGCCGCGACCAAACCATCGTCCGCCACTCCATGACCGGCTGACCGGCTGACCGGCTGTGAAAGGCGCGTTCGGGACGCTCAACGCCCCGAACGCGCCTTTCACGGCATTTAGCGGTGCGCCGCCGCCAGCTGCTCCTGGGCTACCGCTATGTCCGTGTTGTCGGTGAACAGGCCGTCTACGCCCGCCGCTCGGAACGCGGCGATCTCCGCGAACAGGTCGCCGTACTCGGCCGGGATCGCCGACGAGCGGAAGTCCGCCGGCAGGAACGTGTTCTCCGCGCGGAACGTGTACGGGTGCACGACGAGCCCGGCCCGGTGCGCGTCCCGCACCAGCGTCGTCGGCGCCAGCAGGAAGCCCGCCGAGTCACGCGGGATGACCTGGTTCTTGTCCGGGCCAACACCCTTCGCGTACTTCGCGACGTCGCGCAGACCGGCCGCCGACACGATGTCCGCGTAGGTCCTCGGGTCGCCGGAGTCGACGAAGTCGAACGGCGCGCCGGTCGCCGAGGTCAGCTGCACCAGCGGCACCCGCAGCTTGCGGTGCAGCTCGATCAGGTTCGTGACCTCGAACGACTGCACGTACACCTTCGCGCCGGGCCGGTTAAGCCCATTGCGGTTGAGCGCGTCGAGGACCTTCGGCTCCAGCGCGAGGCCCTGCTTGCGGAAGTACGTGGGGTGCTTGGTCTCCGGGTAGATCCCGATGTCCCGGTGCAGCTCCCGCGACAGCCGCTTCACGAGGTCGATGACCTCCTGGAACGTCGGCACCTCGTACCGGCCGTCGTAGATCGTGTTGTGCTGGCGGACGTCCGGGATGCGCTCGTTGGCGCGCAGCGTCTTCAGCTCGGTGAGCGTGAAGTCCTCGGTGAACCAGCCGGTGGTCGCCACCCCGTCGAGCGACTTCGTGGTCTTGCGGCTCGCGAACTCCGGGTGGTCCGCGACGTCGGTGGTGCCGCCGATCTCCGGCTCGTGCCGGGCGACGAGCACGCCGTCCTTCGTGGTCACCAGGTCGGGCTCGACGTAGTCGGCGCCCATCCGCGCCGCGAGCTCGTAGGAGGCGAGAGTGTGCTCCGGCCGGTAGCCGGACGCGCCCCGGTGGCCGACGATCGTGAAGTCATCGCCGCCGCCGTACGCGGTGGTCGTGGCGACCGGCGTGCGGTCGGCCGTCGCCGGCGCCGCGCCGACCAGTGCGAGCGCGGCCGCCGTGGTGACGGCCATGCGCAGTAACTTCGAACTCACAGGTTTCTCCTCGCCTCGATTGGCTTGGAGATCGTTGCTGACCAGAGGAAATTCCAAAGGTCCCGAAGGTCACGATGCGATAACGCCCGTGATCACTTCTGTGTGACACCTGTCACCGGTAGGTTGCCGGTGGTGACCAGGTCTACGGAAGACACGGCCGAATCGGACGAACCGGTGCGGATCACGGCGTCCGAGCGGCCAGACCTGTCCGACACCGTCGGCGAGCACGACGAGGAGCGGCCCGCGCGCCGCCTGTCCGGCCGGTGGGAGTGGTTCGTCTGGGCGGTCGCCATCGCCGTCGCGCTGCTCGTGCTCAAACAGGTCTTCCTGCCCTTCGCCAAGGGCAACCAGTACTACCTGGTGATCTTCCTCGGCGTCACGCTGCCGCTGGTCTTCCTCTGCTACCGGATGCGGGGCGGCGCGAAAGACGGCGCCGACGACGCCGACGACACCGACAACCCCGGCCCGCTCGACTGGGTGTTCGCCGCGATCGCGCTCGTGGTCGGCCTGTACCCGGTGATCCCGCTCGCGATCGGCGACGCGGGCGGCGGCTACGACGCGTTCCTGGACCGCCAGGGCATCCTGTCCACGGCGGACATCGTCGCCGGCGCGCTGCTGCTCGTGCTGATCCTCGAGGCGACGCGCCGCACCACCGGGCTCGTGCTTCCCGTGGTGTGCCTGGTGTTCCTCGCGTACTCCTACTACGGCGGGTTCCTCCCGCAGGGCTGGGACATCGCGCACGCCGGCGTGGACTTCAGCCAGATCGTCAACGCGCTCTACAACGACCAGAGCGGGTTCTACGGCATCCCGCTCGACGTGGCCGCGACCTACATCGTGCTGTTCACGATCTACGGCGCGGTGCTGTCGTCGTCGGGCGCCGGGAAGTTCTTCGTGGACCTGAGCTTCGCGGCGTTCCGCAAGTCCCGCACCGCACCCGGCCGCACGGCCGCGCTGTCCGGCTTCCTGCTCGGCACGGTGTCCGGCTCCGGCACCGCGACCACCGTCAGCCTCGGCGCGATCACGTGGCCGGTGCTGCGCCGCGCGGGTTACCCGAAGGAGAACGCGGGCGGACTCCTTGCCGCGTCGGGCATCGGCGCGATCCTGTCGCCGCCGACGCTGGGCGCGGCTGCGTTCATCATCGCCGAGTACCTGGAGACGTCGTACCTGACCGTGCTGCTGTGGGCGATCGTGCCGACGCTGCTGTACTACCTCGGCATCGTGTTCGCCGTGGAGGCCGACGCGCGCCGGTTCGGCGCGAAGCCGGTGGACATCGAGGTCCCGCGCGTCGGGAAACTGTTGCTGCAGGGCGGTTATCACTTCGCGTCGCTCGCGATCATCGTGGTGTTCCTCGCGTTGGACATCCCACCGTTCACCGCGGTCGTGTACGCGACGGGCGTCGCCGCGCTGTTCGCGCTGATCTCGCAGTGGGTGACCGGCGGCTCGTTCCTGATCTGGCTGCGGGCGATCGCCGACTCGCTCGCCGAGGGCATCCGCGGCGTGCTGCCGGTGATCGCGGTGTGCGCGGCGGCCGGCGTGATCACGTCGACCATCACCAAGACCGGGCTCGGCCAGGAACTGGCGGCGGCGCTGGTGGAGCTGGCCCGCGCGCTCGCGTCCGACCCGACGGTGATCCTGATGCTGACCGTGGTGTTCGCGGCGGTCGCGGTGAGCGTGCTCGGCCTCGCGGTGCCGGTGACCGCGTCGTTCATCATCTCGTGGGTCGTGCTCGGCCCGGCCCTGCTGGACCTCGGCGTCGAACGGGCCGAGGTCGCGATGTTCATCTTCTACTACGCCGTGCTGTCCGAGGTGACGCCGCCGACCGCGCTGGCGTCGGTCGCGGCGGCCGCGATCACCGGCGGCTCGGTGATGAAGACGATGTGGCAGACGTGGAAGTACACGCTGCCGGCGTTCCTCGTGCCGATCGCGTTCGTGTTGACGGACAACGGATCCGCGTTGCTGCTGCAGCAGGATGCCGGCACGGTGCTGTGGGTGTTCGCGGTGTCCGCGCTCGGCGTCGCGGCGCTCGCGGTGGTCACCGGCGGCTGGCTGTTCGGGCCGGCGAAATGGCCGGAGCGCGCGTTGTGCGTGCCGGCCGCGTTGTTGTTGCTGTACCTGCAACCGCTGTCGATCGCGATCGGCGTCGGTTTCGTTGTGGTAGCGATCGTCGTGCATCTCGTCGGCCGCCGATCACCGAGAGAACAAGGAGCCCCATGATGCGAGCCCTTCGGATCGCGTCCGTCGCGCTGGCCCTCGGCCTGGTCGCGGCCGGCTGCGGCGGCAAGCAGACCAACGACACCGCCGACCAGCCGGCCGACGGCGAGCAGGTGGCGTGCGAGGCCGCGGCCGGCCGGATCACCATCGCCACCGGCAACACCGGCGGGGTGTACTACACGCTCGGCGGCGGACTGGCGCAGCTGATCAGCAACAACACCCCGCTCAAGGCGTCCGCCGCGGAGACCGGCGCGTCGGTGCAGAACATCCAGCAACTCGTGGCGGGCGACTACGACGTGGCGTTCGCGCTGGCCGACTCGGCGGCCGACGCCGTCAACGGCAAGGACAGCTTCGAGGGCAGGCCGCAGGACATCGCCGCGCTGGCACGGATCTACTCGAACTACACGCAGGTGGTCGTGCGCGCGGACAGCGGCATCGACAGCGTGGCCGACATGAAGGGCAAGAGCATCTCGACGGGCTCCCCGAAGTCGGGCACCGAGGTGATCGCGAACCGCCTGCTGTCGGCCGCCGGCGTCGCGTCGGACATCTCCGCCCAGCGCCTGGCCCTGCGCCCGACGGTCGACCAGATGAAGTCGGGTCAGATCGACGGCCTCTTCTGGTCCGGCGGCCTGCCGACGCCCGAGCTGACCGACCTCTTCACGTCCCTGGGCGACGACGTGAAGTTCATCGACATCACCGACCTGCTCGACGACCTGCGCAAGATCAACACGGTGTACGAGAAGGGCAGCCTGCCGGCGGACACCTACAACCTCCCCGCGGACGTGCCGACCATCGTCGTCCCGAACCTCCTGCTGGTGAACACGGACTTCCCGGCCGGCAACGCGTGCGCGATCACCAAACTGATCTTCGACAAGAAAGACGATCTGGTGAAGGTGCACAAGGCCGCGAGCACGCTGGACCGCGAGAAGGCGAAGGAGACCGACCCGGTGAAGCTCCACCCCGGCGCGGCACAGGCGCTGAACGCCGGCTGAGCACCCTCCGGGCCCGGCAGGTCCGACCGGGCCCGGAGTTATCCACAGGCAAGATCAACATCCCTGTCCTGTCGGTAAGTACCGGTAGACTGGCAAGGCGGGACGCCCCCGGGATCGGGTGGGGGTTGCATCGCGCGCGGGGGCGAGGCCGCCCTACCGTCGCGCCCGCGCGATCGCCGCACTGAATCGTCGCTTTCAGCACGTCATGGCCCTGGCGGCACCCCGGCCGAACCAGGCATCTACGCTCTTTCCTCGTGCGTGTCCTGGTGATCGGGTCTGGTGCGCGCGAGCACGCCCTCGTGCTCGCCCTCTCCCACGACCCCGCGGTGACGGCGTTGGGGTGTGCTCCCGGCAACGCGGGCACCGCGGCCGTCGCCGAGTCCTACGGCGTCGATGTCGCCGATCCCGCGTCCGTCGTCGCGCTCGCTCACGAGTGGCGCGCGGACCTCGTGGTGATCGGTCCGGAAGGGCCGCTCGTCGCGGGCGTCGCCGACGCGGTGCGCGCCGCCGGCGTCGCGTGCTTCGGCCCGTCGGCCGCCGCCGCCCGCATCGAGGGGTCCAAGGCGTTCGCGAAGGACGTCATGGCCGCGGCGAGCGTGCCGACCGCGCACAGCGAGATCGTCGACAACCCGGCGAAGCTCGACGCGGCCCTCGGCCGCTTCGGCCCGACCTGGGTGGTCAAGGACGACGGCCTCGCCGCCGGCAAGGGCGTCGCGGTCACCAGCGACCTCGCCGCCGCCCGCACCCACGCCATGACCCTGCTCGACGGCGGCCACCCGGTGCTGCTGGAGTCGTTCCTGGACGGCCCGGAGGCGTCGCTGTTCTGCCTGGTCGACGGCACCACGGTGGTGCCGCTGCTGCCGGCGCAAGACTTCAAACGCGTCGGCGACGACGACGCGGGCCCGAACACCGGCGGCATGGGTGCGTACGCCCCACTGCCGTGGGCCCCGGCCAACCTCGTCGACGACGTCGTCGCGAAGATCATCAAGCCGGTGGTCGAGGAGCTCGCCGCCCGCGGCGCCGCCTTCTCCGGCCTCCTGTACGCCGGCCTCGCGCTGACCAGCGCCGGCCCGCAGGTGATCGAGTTCAACTGCCGCTTCGGCGACCCGGAGACCCAGGTCGTGCTCGCACTGCTCCGCACCCCGCTCGCCGGCCTGCTCAACTCGGTCGCGACGCGCACCCTGGCCGCCCAGCCCCCGCTCGAGTGGCAGGACGGCGCGGCGGTCACGGTCGTCATCGCCGCGGAGGGTTACCCGGGACGGGTGCGTTCCGGCGACGTCATCACGGGCGCCGAGAGCCACGGCGTGCTCCACGCGGGCACTCGCCGCCGCGACGACGGGGCCATCGTGTCGGCGGGCGGCCGAGTCCTGTCGGTGGTCGGCACGGGCGACACGATGGCCGAAGCCCGCGGGGACGCGTACGCCAAGGTCGCCGAGGTGCACCTCGCCGGCTCCCACCACCGCACCGACATCGCCCTGCGAGCCATCCGCACCGCTCAGTAACGGTTCAGCCGATCAGCGGAACCGGTCCGGCTACTTCTTCGTCAAAGTTCAGGCGGGCCTTACCGTGGCATTGGTAGCCTGCGGAACGGGACCAGATCGTCACGATCAGTGGGGAGCAACGGGGATGTATCTCGCTGGCGATGTAGGCCGTGGCATCACTGACGCGTTCAAGCAGGTGGAGAACGCGACAAGAGGCATCACGTCGGGCACCTTCACGGTGAACAAGGACAACGTCCTCGCCGCCGCCAAGATCATCGATGGTCAGGTGGAGGCGCTCCAGGACAAGTGGATTGGCGGGGTCCGGGATCTCCGGATCGATGCGCCGGGCACGGACGAGGTCAGTGTGCGGATCGCCTACGCGTGGAACGACATTCTGCTGGGTGACGACGACTCGTATCGAAATCGGATGCGTGATTACGTGACCGGCCTCCGGAAGCTCACTGTCCAGTTGGCGGACACCGCCAAGGCCTACGGCCACTCCGAGGAAGAGATCGAGGCGGCTTTCGGGAAGCAGAGTGCGTAGCTGGATCGCGCTGGTCGCTGCGGTCGGTGTGCTGACATTGGCAGCGGGATGCACCGACCGAGAGTCCGGCGAAGCGACGCCGGGTTCGAGTAACACGTCCACCTCCACCCCGGACGGCACGTCCTCCGATGCGCCATCCGGGTCCGAGAGCCCGACGGTCGAAATTCCTCCGCGACCACGTGATCTGTCGTTGGACGGACTCGACCCCTGCACGCTGTTCACCGACGCCCAGCGGGCCCAGCTCACCGTCGACGACGTCCGATCGAAGGAAGCCAGCGGTGATCACTACAAGGGCATGCGGGAATGCGATCTTGAGAAGGCCACTCAGGAGCCCTTCCTCACCTACAGCGTGATCGCCGCGACGAACGAAGGTGTGGAGTTCTGGTTGGGCGGCAATCGGAACGCTGACGCGAAGTTGATCTCGATCGGTGGCTACCCGGCCGCCCAGTTCAGCACCAAGGGAGTCGACACGGACTGCGTGGTTGCGGTCGGTGTGGCCGATGGCCAACACATTCAGGTCGAGATGACGCCGTGGAGTGGTGACTTCACGCAGGATGACATTTGCCAGGCCAGCGAGCAGGCGGCGGAAATGGCACTCCAGACGCTGCAGACGTTGAAGTGAGGATGGCATGAGCGGGGACTACGGACTGAAGGACTTGCGCTTCGTTGGGTACACGAACGAAGCGTTGGCGGAGCAGGTTGACGGGCTGCGCAACGGCCCTGGACCGCAGACCCTGCACGACGCCATGAGTGCGCTGGTCAAGATGGCGCTCGGGCTCCACGAGACCGACTCGACCCTCCGGCAGCAGTTGGCGGCCATCGGCGTGAACTGGCAGGGCGAGGCCGCCGACAGCGGCACCTCCGCTACCGAAGGCGCGGCCATCTACGCCCAGGACGCCGTGGATCCGACGATCGACTCCGCGAAGGGCGTAGGCAGTCAGGGCGAGACCTTCTCGACCACCAAGAACGGCGCGCCGGACTCCGGGACCCTCCGCGGCCCGACAGAAGAGAACGGCTTCGACCAGTTCGCCGGCTTCTTCGGGCACACGACCGACCACGCCAAGGACGTCAAGGCCACCAACGCGGCACGTGACGCGGCCGTCGACTCCATGAGCGGCTACCAGGCCAACAGCTCCGACGCCCTCGGGCGTTCCCAGGCGCTGCCGGTGCCGCCGGGTATCAACCTCGTCGCGCAGCCCGTGGACACCTCCACCAACATCTCCTCCGTCTCCGCCTACAGCCCGACCGGCGGGTACAACCCCGGCGGCGGGTCCCCGTCCGGGCTCGCGCCCGGCAGCGGCACCGGCGGCGGTCTCCCACCCTCGCCAACCACCGGCGGCACCCCGCCGCTCACCGGCACCCCGCCCGTCACCGGTGGTGGTCCGCTGCCCGGCGGTGGTCCGCTCACTACCGGCCCCGGCGGCCCGCTCAGCCCCGCGCTCCGCGCCGCGAACCCCATGCTAATGGCCGAGGCCGCGACGATGATGGGCGCCGGTGGCGCGACTGGCGCGGGCGCCGGCGCGGAACGCGAACGGCTCGCCCGCGCCGGCGGCTCGGGTGGCGCGAAGGCCCCGGTCAAGGGTGGCGTGCCCATCGGCGCGGCCCCCGAGGAGGAGTCCCGCGCCGCACGCAACGCCGAGCGGTTCGGTGCGCGCAGCGGCCGCCCAGCCGGTTCGATCATGCAGCCGGCCGCCGCGGGCGGCGGCCGCAACGCGGAGGGCGAGGACGACCAGGAGCACGTGCGCCGCTACGGCGTCGAGTCCTCGGACGTCTTCGACGACGATCGGGTTGTCGCGCCCGAGTCCATCGGCGACGACGACGATGCCCGTTAGCGGCACCGTCGTCCTCTCCAAGCTCGAGTTCGACGTTCTCTGGGAGCACGAGAAACTCCCGCCGAAGCACGAGGCGCTGACCGTCCCGAGCCCCGGCCGCACCCACACCGAACGACGACAGCTGGTCGCGCAGGCCATGAGCGACCTCGCGCAGCGCGGTCTCGCCGACCGGGACCGCGCGACGCCCGAGCTCGCCGACTGGCTGAACCTGCTCGCCCATCCGCAGCTCAGCATCGACTCCTGGGTGTGGACCGACCACCGCATCTCCTCGCTCGCGGTCGTCGCCGGCAGCTCCGCCCTGCTCGCCGCCGTCGACGGGCCCGAGGTGTGGCTCATCCCCGCCCGCGAGACCGCGCTCACCGATGCCGCGGTCTCCGTCGCGGGAGACGTGGCGGCCGGGCCCGGCCACTCGGTCAGCATGCCGACCGACGTGCTCACGTCGGCCGACGCCGAGGCCCGAGGGGACCGGCGCGAGCTGATCGCCGCACTGATGCGTGGCGGCGTGCCCGGATCGGACGCCAAGACGATGGCCGACATGGTCGTCGGCATGACCGTGCGTGGCCAGTTCTGCGCCTCCCGCATGCAGCGCGACCAGCGGATGCGCCGCGCCGACCGGGTCGTCGCGTTCCACGACACCGAGCGCGGCCGGTACGTCTACCTGGCCAAACCGAACGTCGACGGCCGCATGTGGAGCACCGTCACACCGGCCGACAACCGGCGCATCGCGACCTGTGTGGACGAGCTGCTGGCCGAGGTGTGAGCGGCTTAGAGTGAGGGAACCACGGCGCGGCGACTGCCGTCAGACGTGGTGCGCGAGGGGGTGGGCATGGCCAAGTACAACATCGACGCCATCAACGGCTGCATGCAGAAGGCGCTCGACTACAAGCCGAAGTTCGGCGAGGTCTCCGACACGTTCCCGGAGATGTGTTCGGTGCCGGCCGCGTACGGCACGCTGCCCAGCTCCGCGGCCCTGTCCAGCGCGGTCGACGGGCTCAACGACGTCATGCACGACGAGCTCGGCGCCGCCGAGAACCGCCTCGACGGGGTGGCCGGCGCGCTCGACGCGGTCGTGACGAGCGTCCAGAGCAACGAGGACGAGGGCAGGGAGACGTACGGCGGACCGCGGTACGTACAGGTCTGAGTAGGGGGACGAGACGGTGAGTTCGGCGGACACCCTGGCCGGCTACGCGGGCGGCGAGGTCGTCGCGACCGCCGCGGCGAAGGTCAAGAACGCGGACAGCGAGTCGATCACGACAGCCGCGACGCGCCTGTCCACCGCGGCGACGAACGTGTCGACCTACAGCGGCGAGGTCGCCGGCAGCGTCACCACGCTCGACGCGGCGTGGGAGGGCAGCTCCGCCGACCAGTTCGTCGGCTACATAGGCAAGTTCAAGAAGGCGGGCACCGACGTCGGCACCGCCATGACCGACGCCGCCACCGCGCTCACCAACGTCGCGACTGCCATCACCGGCGCCAAGTCCTACATCTCGACGCGCTGCGACCAGGCGCTGACCGAGATCACGACCTGGGTGGGCGCGCACCCGCACGCCACACAGGAGCAGTTCGACTCGATGACCCGCGGCCTCTGCTCCGTGGTCGCCGGCGACATCGACACGCACCTCGAGGGCACCGAGTCGACGCTGAGCTCCGCGCTCGCCACGATCAACGCCAGCAAGACGCCGGCCAGCGCGTTCTCCGCGCTGGCGCAGCCGAACACCCAGCCGTTCACCCCGCAGCCCGGGCAGAAGATCGAGTGGATCGAGACGCCGCCGCCGGAGACCACGCCGGCCGGCACCGACCAGCCCTCGAGCACCCCGTCGTCGAACACCGGCACCGGCACCGGTGGCAGCGACTCCGGCGGCGGCAACAGCAGCGGGGGCGGCGGTGGAGGTGGCGGCGGCGGTGGCCTCGGCTCGAGCGGTGGCCCGCCGGCCGGTGGTCCGCCTCCCGGCAACGTGCAGGAGTGGATCAAGCAGGCGATCGAGATCCTCAAGCAGAACGGCATCAACGTCAGCGAGGCCGACGCGCAGCGGATCTGGCAGATCATCCAGCACGAGTCGGGCGGCAACCCGCAGGCGATCAACAACTGGGACTCGAACGCGGCGAAGGGCACCCCGTCGAAGGGCCTGATGCAGTGCATCGACCCGACGTTCGACTCCTACAAGCTCGCCGGCCACAACGACATCTGGAACCCGGTGGACAACATCTGCGCCGGCGTCAACTACGCCATGTCGCGGTACGGGTCGCTGGCGAACGTGCCCGGCATCAAGGCGACCGCTGGCGGCGGGAGCTACGTGGGGTACTGATCAGTCGGTCGCCGGATTATCCGCTAGCGGATCTATCGGCGTAACCTGGGTGGTATGACCACGTCAACGACGCCTGATCTTGCGTTCTTGCTCGCGCATGCCAGTCACGTGCTGTCGACGGAGCTGACCGCCGCCCTGGCCGGGTTGGGCATCACGCCGAGGGCGAACTGCGTGCTGACGTCCGCGCTGCCCGGCGACCGGACGCAGATCCAGCTCGCCGACGTGTGCCAGCTCGACAAGACGACGATGGTCGTGACCGTCGACGAGCTGGAAAAGGCCGGCCTGGTGGAGCGACGGACGTCGAGCACGGACCGCCGGGCCCGGATCATCGTGGTGACCGACCGCGGGCGCGAGGTGCACGCCCGCGCCCGGGACGTGGTCGCCGACGTGTACCAGGACGTCCTTGGCGCGCTGCCGGCGGACGAGCGCTCGGGGTTCGTGAGCAGCCTGACCCGCCTCGTCGAGGACCGGCTCTCGACGCCGGTGGCCTGCCGCCGAGCCCCGCGTCGTCGTACGTAACTGATCGAGGGCGAGCCTCTGTCCACACCCTGACATCTCGCCCTGGAGTTATCCACAGGCAAGATCAACAACTCCGGAACTGTCGTACCCCGCCGGTAGACTGGGCACTGGGCCGCCCCCGGGATCGGGTGGGGGCTGCATCGCGCGCGGGGCGGTCTCCTCGTCTCTAGCTGCCATCCACGTTGTCGCTTGTCTCTGCTTCGTGCATCCCGCAAACTGATCTTCATGTAGCTAATCCCACAGTAGATCGTCTGCTTCGAGACTATCTGTTACGGTTCCTCCTGAACGGATAACCCAGGAGGGCCTCCATGTCCCAGATCGTTGGTCAGCGACGCGACTCGCGGTGGTTCGCGCTCGTCGTGCTCTGCGCGGGGATGCTGATGATCATTCTCGACGGCACCATCGTGAACGTCGCGTTGCCGGCCATCCAGGCTGACCTCGACTTCTCCCAGGCCGGGCTGGCCTGGGTGATCAACGCCTACCTCATCCCCTTCGGTGGTCTCCTGCTCCTCGCGGGGCGGGCCGGTGACCTCGTCGGGCGCAAGCGGATGTTCCTCGCCGGCATCTCGGTCTTCACGGTTGCCTCGTTGCTCTGCGGGCTGGCAACCAGCCAAGAGCTGCTCATCGCGGCTCGGTTCATCCAGGGGGTCGGCGGGGCGATGGCCGCCGCCGTCATCCTCGGGATGATCGTCACGATGTTCCCCGAAAAGGGAGAACAGGCGCGGGCCATCGGGGTGTTCGGCTTCGTCGCCGCGGCCGGCGGGTCGCTCGGGCTGCTCGCCGGCGGGGTGCTCACCGAGGCGATCAGCTGGCACTGGATCTTCTTCGTGAACGTGCCCATCGGGCTCGTCGCGTTCGCGCTCGCCGTACGGAGCGTGCCCGGCGAGCAGGGCATCGGAATCCGGGAGGGCGCCGACGTGGTCGGGGCGCTGCTCGTGACCACCGGGCTCATGCTCGGCGTCTACACGATCGTCAAGGCCGCCGACCACGGCTGGGGCTCCGCGCACACGCTGCTCGTCGGCGCCGCCGCGGTGGTCCTGCTGGTCGGCTTCGTCGTCCGGCAGCGCACGGCCGCCAACCCGCTGCTCCCGCTGCGCATCCTGGCCTCCCGCAACGTGGCGGGCGCCAACGTCGTCCAGGTGCTCATGGTCGCCGGCATGTTCGGGATGTTCTTCCTCGGCGCCCTCTACCTGGAGCGGGTCCTCGGGTACGACCCGCTCCAGATCGGGCTCGGGTTCCTGCCCGTGGGGGTCGGCATCGGCGCGCTGTCGCTCGGGGCGTCGGCGCGGATCAACACCCGCCTCGGTGAGCGGCCCGTGCTGATCGGGGCCCTGGTGCTGATCGCGGTCGGGCTGGTGCTCCTCACCCGGGCGCCGATCGACGCGAACTACTTCGTCGACTTCTTTCCCTCGACCGTCCTCATGGGCGTCGGCGCCGGGCTGGCGTTCCCCGCGGCCATGACGCTCGCCATGTCCGACGCAACCAAGGACGACTCCGGCGTCGCGTCCGGCCTGGTCAACACCACCCAGCAGGTCGGCGGCGCGCTCGGACTCGCCGTTCTTGCCACCCTGGCAACGTCGCACACGAACGGGCTAATCGCCCGCGGCGAGGCGGCCGTCGAGGCGATGAACAGCGGCTACCGGCTCGCGTTCGGCGTCGCAGCCGGGCTGGTCGCCATCGCGGTCGTGCTCGCCGTGACCGTGCTCAGGCAGCCCCGGGAGAGCGCGGAACGGGAGCTGGCGGCGGTACTCGGTTGATCGGACGCGGTGGCGGCCGGCAGGCTTGCGGGTATGTCTTCCCGCCTGCTGACGGTCGCCGCCCGCGCGAACGTGCCGCCGTTTCACGTGATGGACGTGCTGTCCGCCGCCAACGCGCGGCAGCGCGCACAGGGGGACGTGGTGTCGCTGGCCGCCGGGCAACCGTCGGCCGCGGCACCACGCGCCGTTCTGGACAAGGCGGCCGAGGCCCTCAACGGCCCGCTCGGCTACACCGAGCAGCTCGGCATCCCCGAGCTGCGTGACGCGATCGCCGGGCACTACGGCCACCGGTATGCCCTCGACATCGACGCGCGGGACATCGTCGCCACCACCGGGTCGTCCGGCGGCTTCCTGCTCGCCTTCCTCGCCGCGTTCGACGTCGGCGACCGGGTCGCGCTCGCCCGGCCCGGCTACCCCGCCTACCGCAACATCCTCAGCGCGCTCGGCTGCGAGGTCGTCGAGCTCCCCTGCGGCGCGGACACCCGGTTCCAGCCGACGGTCGCCATGCTCGAGAACGCCGGCCCGCTCGACGGGCTCATCGTCGCGTCGCCGGCCAACCCCACCGGCACGGTCCTGCCGGCCGGCGAGCTCGCGGCGATCGCCGGCTGGTGCGCCGAGCACGGCGTCCAGCTGGTCAGCGACGAGATCTACCACGGCATCGCGTACGGGGCGGACGCGCCGGCGAGTGCGTGGCAGTTCTCCCGCGAGGCGATCGTGGTCAACTCGTTCTCCAAGTACTTCGCGATGACCGGCTGGCGCCTCGGCTGGCTCCTGGTCCCGCCCCGGCTGCAGCGCGCGGTCGACTGCCTGACCGGCAACTTCACCATCTGCCCGCCGGCACTGTCCCAGCACGCGGCGACGGCGGCCTTCCAGTACGACGAGCTGGACGGCCACGTCGCCCGCTACCGCGACAACCGCGACCGCCTCGTCGCCGGGCTGCGCGGCATGGGCATCGATCGCATCGCGCCCGTCGACGGCGCCTTCTACGCCTACGCCGACATCACCCACCTGACCGCCGACACCATGGCGTTCTGCCAGCGCCTGCTCGCCGAGACGGGACTCGCGATCGTGCCTGGCATCGACTTCGACCCCGACGCGGGGCACCGGTTCGTCCGGTTCTCCTTCGCCGGCCCGCCCGCCGACATCGACACCGGGCTCGAACGGCTCGGCAACTGGCTCGCACCCTGAGTCGAAACCCGTGGTTTTCCCCGATGTCCCAGGGGATTCGCCGTGATTGACTGAGGGAACCGCCGATGAGCGCCAGTCGTTCAGCCGGTGAGACCGGTATACGGGGAGGAACTGACAATGCTGCTGAAGATCATCGGTGCGATCATCGTCATCTGGGTCGCGTTCGCGGTGCTCGGCGTCGTGTTCAAGGTGCTCGGCTTCCTGCTCGTCGCGGCCGCGGTGGTCACCGTCGGCGCGATCGGCTACGCCGCCATCAAGGGCGGCAGTGACCGCAAGCAGATCCGCTAGGCGGAGTGCAGCGTCGCAACGCGGTCGAGCACCTCGGTGATGTCGGCCGCGCTGACGTCGCGGTGCGGGATGAACCGCAGGCGCCCGGCCATCGGCACGCCGAGCACCCCGACGCGCCGTAAGGCGGTCAGCGTCGCGTCCACGTCCGGCGTCGACGCCAGCACGATGTTCGTCTCCGGCTTGTTGACCTCCCACCCGAGCTCGGCGAGTCCAGAGGCGAGCCGCGTGGCGTTCGCATGGTCCTCCGCCAGCGCCGGGATCCGGTCCAGACCGACCAACCCGGCCGCGGCCAGCACACCGCCCTGACGCACCCCACCGCCCAGCATCTTCCGCACCCGCCGCGCCTCCACGACGAACGACCTCGAGCCGCCGACCAGGCCGCCGACCGGCGCCCCGAGCCCCTTGCTCAGGCACACCTGCACGGTGTCCACCCCGACCGTCAGCGCGGCGGGCGGCACCGACAGCGCCACCGACGCGTGCCACAGCCGCGCCCCGTCCAGGTGCACCCGCAACCCGACGTCCCTGGCGGCGGAGACCAGTTTCGCGTGCTCATCCGGCTGGGTGACCGTGCCGCCCGCCGAGTTGTGGGTGTTCTCCAGACACAACAGCGTCGTGCGCAGCAGGTGGTAGGGGCCGTTGGGGGTCGCCGACCGCACCGCCTCCACGGGCATCCGGCCCGGCCACGCGCCCCAGTCGACCGCTTCCGGCATGCCGCCGCACAGCCAGGCGGGCGCCCCCAGCTCGTCGTCGAGCACGTGCGCGCCGCGTGGCGCGATGAACCGGTCACCCGGACGCAGGTGCGTGGTCAGCGCGATCAGGTTGCCCATCGTCGCGCTCGGCACCCAGATGGTGTCCTCGACGCCGAGCAGCTCGGCCGTCCGTTCCTCGAGCTTGCGCATGGTGGGGTCCCGGTCGAGCACGTCGTCGCCGACCTCGGCGTTCGACATGGCGAGCCGCATTCGCTCGTCCGGTTTGGTGACGGCGTCCGAACGAAGGTCGATCTCCCGCGGTTTGGTCACGATCTGATCACACCACATCCCCGTGGGAGCATCCCAGCGGTGTCCCGAACGTCTACCGGGGTGGCGTAAGTCAGGAGACCTGTCCGTGCAACCGTGGACGCCACACATTACGTCCCCGGTGTGCAGACGACGAGCGGAGAGAGTTCGCGTGGATCAGCGCGACGAGCAGGACTTCGCGGAGTACTTCGCGGCACGGCGAGATGCCGTGCGGCGGTCCGCGTACCTGCTGTGCGGCGACTGGCACCGCGCGGACGACTTCGCGCAGACCGCGTTCGTCGCGCTGCACCGGCGATGGCGCAAGATCCGGGACCGCGGGGCCCTGGACGCCTACGTACGCAGGACGCTGGTGCGCGCGGTGATCGACGAGTCGCGACGCCCGTGGCGGCGTGAGCGGTTCGTCGACGAGCTGCCGGAGACACCGAACTCGGACGGCGAGATCGGCGACTCGGTGGCCACGAGGTCCGCGCTGCTCGACGGCCTGCGGGCGGTGCCGCCGAGACAGCGGGCGGTGCTCGTCCTGAGGTTCCTCGAGGGACTGGACGTCGCGGCGACCGCCGAGGCGCTCAAGTGCTCTCAGGGCACCGTGAAGAGTCAGACCGCCCGAGGGCTGACCGCGCTGCGGGAGGCCCTCGGGGACACGCTGGACGACCTCAGGTCGGCATCGTGACCGGTGGCGTGCACGGCTGGAGCAACGAGCGAGGAGGTGGTGTGAATGGACGAGCGTAGGCTGGCTGAGCTGCTGAAAGACGCGGTCGCGGACACGCCGCCGCCCACGTTCGACCAGGGTGACGTGACCGCGGAGTCGGAACGTCAGCGGGTCCGCCACCGGAACGGCGTACTGGCAGGTTCCGCCTTTGGTGTGGCCCTACTGGCGGGCGCTGCGGCGCTGAGCGTGGCATTGTGGACAGGGTCGGGCTCGGGCACGGAAACAGCAGCTGCGGGAAGTGGCACATCTCCTAGTAACGGAAACGCTGCTCCATACGAGTTACCTGACGAGGACAACAAAGCCGCGGCACCAACAGAGCGTGGTGAACAAGACTCCTCACCGGAGACGCCCAAGCAGGGGGGCTCTTCGGCTGAGGACGGCGGGCCTGCGGGGCCCGCCAGCACTCCTAGTGGGTGCGAACAGGCGGACCGGGAGCTCGCTGCTGCCCTCGCGGGCGAGCTCCCGGCCGCCGCCAATCTGAAGGTGGCCGATGCGCTGCCGGTCTCGCTGAGCTGCCCGGTCGATGTCGAAGGCGCTCGCTACGACCTGCCGGACGGCCGGCTCACCATCATGAGGGCCGAACCAGGTGTGACGCTGCCCACGTGGTCGCTCCAGTCCGGTGCCATCGAGGCCCGGTCGACGACCAGCACCGGGCGGACGGTGATCGTGGTCAGCGAGCCGTACAGCCCCGGCGAGCCCGGCCCGTTCGCCGACGAGATCCACCGGGTGGCCGCCGACCTCGGGAAGCGCTACTGACCCACCCGTGTTCCGGTACGAGTCACTGACCGCCCGTACGATCGACCGACGATGACGGCCGCCAGCACTCCCAAGGGTGAGCGACGTCGCCAGGCACTGGTCGAGGCCGCGGCGGCGTTGCTGGTCGAGGGCGGCTTCGAGGCGCTGCGACACCGCGCGGTGGCCGAGCGCGCCGGCCTCCCGCTCGCGTCGACCACCTACTACTTCGACTCGCTCGACGACCTGGTCGCCGCCGCGGTCGCCCACCACGGGCGCACCGAGCTGGTGCGCGGCCGGGCCCTGCTCGTTGAGCTGCCGACCGAGCCGCGTGGCGTCGAGTCGGTGATCGAGCTCGTCCTGGACCAGCTGCTCGGCCCGTCGGCGGGCGACCGCGACGCCGAGTTGGTGCTGCTGCGCTACGAACGCCTCGTGGCGACCTTCCGCCGCCCCTACCTGCGGCCGTTGATGGGCACGCTCGGCGCCGAGCTGCGCGGGCTCCTCCAGCAGGTCTTCGCCCGCTCGGGCGCCGACGTCGACGAACGCCGCCTCGAACAGCTGATCGCGCTGGTCGACGGCGCGGTCGTGAACGCGCTCATCGAGATCGACCCGGACCCCCGGGCCGCGGCCCGCCGCATGCTGCGGGACGCGTTGACTCCGTAGCGTGCAACCTTCCCGGTCCCCAAGGCGTGAGTAACTGGCGCGATGGTCGCGTACACCCTGGACGGGGCCCGCTACTCGCTGATGGTCGCCGTCTACGCGCCCGGCGCGATCACCGAGCCGCCATCGGCGCTGTGCGCGGCGAGCGGCGCCTACTGCCGCGACCTCGGCGTCGACGACGGCGGACCGGTCGTCGCCAAGACCGAGGACATCGGCACCGGCACGCTGTCCACCGTCTACCACTTCCGGAACACGGGCGCGCAGGTCTTCGTCACCGCGTACAGCTACGACATGACCAGCCAGACCCCGCCGGTCGACAACCCGACCATTCCGGTCACCCTCGACCAGCTCGAAGGACTGGCCACCGACCCCGCCTTCGCCCTGTAGGAGGATGCGGCGCGGATCCGGTTAGGCTGGGAAAACGTGACGTCCAAGCCGCGCATCCCCAACGTTCTCGCCGGTCGCTACGCCTCCGTCGAGCTGGCCACGCTGTGGTCCCCCGAGCACAAGGTCGTCCTGGAGCGCAGGCTGTGGCTCGCCGTGCTGCGCGCCCAGGCCGACCTCGGGATCGGTGTCCCGGACGGCGTGGTCGACGACTACGAACGGGTGGCCGAGAACGTCGACCTCGAGTCGATCGCGGCTCGTGAGCGGGTCACGCTGCACGACGTGAAGGCCCGCATCGAGGAGTTCAACGCGCTCGCCGGGCACGAGCACGTGCACAAGGGCATGACGTCCCGCGACCTCACGGAGAACGTCGAGCAGCTGCAGATCCGCCGGTCGCTCGAGCACATCCGCGATCGCACGGTCGCGGTGCTCAGCAGGCTCGCCACACTCGCGACCGAGCACAGCGAGCTGGTCATGGCCGGCCGGTCGCACAACGTGGCCGCGCAGGCCACGACGCTCGGCAAGCGGTTCGCGTCGGCCGCGGACGAGCTGCTGGTCGCGTTCCAACGGCTCGACGAGCTGGTCGAGCGCTACCCGCTGCGTGGCGTCCAGGGGCCGGTCGGCACCGCGCAGGACATGCTGGACCTGCTCGGCGGCGACCAGGCGAAGCTGGACACGCTGCAGCGGAACATCGCCGGCTACCTGGGCTTCTCGCGCGTGTTCGACAGTGTCGGGCAGGTCTACCCGCGCTCGCTGGACTACGACGTGGTGTCCGCGCTGGTGCAGGTGGCGGCCGCGCCGTCGAGCCTCGCGAAGACGATCCGGCTGATGGTCGGCCACGAGCTCGCGACAGAGGGCTTCCGGCCGGGACAGGTCGGCTCGTCGGCCATGCCGCACAAGATGAACACCCGCTCGAGTGAACGGGTCAACGGGTTCGCGGTGATCCTCCGTGGCTATGCGTCGATGGTGGGCGAGTTGGCCGGCGACCAGTGGAACGAGGGCGACGTGTCGTGCTCGGTCGTGCGCCGGGTCGCGCTGCCCGACGCGTTCTTCGCGCTGGACGGCCTGATCGAGACGTTCCTGACCGTGCTCGACTCGTTCGGCGCGTACCCGGCGGTGATCGGTCGCGAGCTGGACCGCTACCTGCCGTTCCTCGCGACGACCAAGGTCCTGATGGCGTCCGTGCAGGCGGGGGTCGGCCGGGAGACCGCGCACGAGGCGATCAAGGAGCACGCGGTCGCAGTGGCGCTGGCCATGCGTGAGCAGGGGGTCGAGCGCAACGACCTGCTCGACCGGCTCGCCGCCGACGCGCGGATCCCGCTGGACCGGGCCGGGCTGGACGCCCTGCTCGCGGACCGGCTGCCGTTCACGGGGGTCGCGGGCGCGCAGGTGGCGGCGGTGGTCAAGCGGGTGTCGGACGTGGTGGCCCGGTTCGGCGACGCGGCGGCGTACGTGCCGGGGGCGATCCTGTAACTGCGGGAAACCACACCCCGGCTATGCGGAAAACCGCAGGGTTTCCGTCGGTGCTCACCGATACTCTGCCGGAGTGGCAACCGTTTCGGAGTTGATGGTCTACCCGGTCAAGGGCTGTGCCGGCACGCCGCTGACGCGTGCGCGGGTCCTGACGACGGGCGTGGTGCACGACCGCACGTTCATGTTCGTCCGCGCGGCCGACGGGGTCTTCCGCAGCCAGCGCAGCACGCCGCGGCTGGCGGCGGTCCGTCCCGAGCTGGCCTCCGACGGCGGCAAGCTGACGCTGTCCGGGCCGACGCTGTCCGGGCCTGCGGTGTCCGACCTGGCGCTCGACGTGCGCCTCGACGGCCCGCGATTAACGGTCAGCGTGCACGACATCTGGACGGGCGAGGGCGTCGACCAGGGCGACGAGGTCGCCGAGTGGGTCAGCGACCTGGCCGGCGAGCCGATGCGGCTGGTGCGGGTGGCGCCCGACCACGAACGCGCGGTCGACGACTGGCACGGCGCCATCACGTTCACCGACTCCACACCGCTGCACCTCACCTCGAGGTCGTCGCTGGACGACCTCAACGCCCGCATCCTCGAGAAGGGCGCGGAACCAGTGCCGATGGCGCGGTTCCGGCCGAACATCGTCGTCGGCGGCTGGGACACCCCTTACACCGAGGACGACGTGCGGGAGTTCGCCATCGGCGGCACGCGGCTGCGCTGGGTCAAACCGGACGTCCGCTGCCAGGTGACGATGGTCGACCAGCCCACCGGTGTGCGGTCCGGCCCCGAGCCGTTGCGCACCCTGGCCGACTACCGCCGCGAGCCGTCCGGCGGCGTGAGCTTCGGTATCAAGGCGGCGGTGCTGACCCCGGGCGAACTGGCGGTGGGTGACGAGGTGGTGGTGCACTGACCGCCCGCCACCTCGGTCGACCTGGTCAGCGTGCGAACAGCAGCAGCACCTGGTCGCCGATGCCGCCGCCGAAGTCACCCGCGGCCGAACCGCCGTTGACGGCCAACGCGACGCGCGCGCCCGAGTCGACGTACACGATCAGCCCGTCGAGGATCGCGTCGCCGAAGGTGCGGCCGACCGTGGCCTTCACCGACCGGCCGTTGAGGTTGGCGTGCGCGGACGTGCCCGGGACGGCGCCGCTGGCGTCGAGGTCGGCGCCGGTCGCGGCGAGCTGGATGTTGCCGAAGGCGTCGATGTAGCGGATCTCGGTGGTGATCTTCCCCGGCTCCACCGACGTCTCCGGCTCCGGCAGCCGCACGAGCGTGGCGGGGTCGACGCCGGGCCCGAAGTTCTCCGGTGCGACGCCGGCGGCGAGGTGCGCGGCGGCCGGCGCGAACACGTCCCGCCCGTGGAACGTCGCGGACACGGTGGAGAGCTGGTAGGCGGGCTCGATCAGCTCGTAGGCGGCTCGCACCCCGCCGAGCAGCTCAGCCGCGGCCACGAGCAACCCGTTGTCCGGCCCGACAAGCAGCCCCTCGGCGGCCACGATCACGATCCCTCTGCGGTCGGTCCCCACCCCGGGGTCGACGACGCCGAGATGCACGGAAGGAGGCAGGTAGGGCACGGCCTGGGCGAGGATCGCCGCACCGCGCCGGACGTCCCGCTGGGGCACGGTGTGGCTGATGTGGACGATCCGCGTCGCAGGGGAGATACGCGCGACGACTCCTTCGCAGACCCCGACGAACCCGTCATCGAGCCCGTAGTCGGTCGTGAACGAGATCCAGTCGTAGCTCATCTTCAAACCCTACTTTCGCGGGCGCGCTCACTTTCCGTGCACCGACGGGTGTGCAAAACCACCCGGGTATTCCGCGACACGTCATCCAGGTGTCAGGTCGGTGTCATCCGGCCATGGCGTCATGAGAGCGTGACCGCTCAACTGATGGTGTCGCTGTCCGGGATCAACGCATGGACCCTGGACCGCAGTGCCGACCTGAGCGCAGAGCTGGCGTCCCGCGGCGTGCCGCTGTCGATGCTGTTCGCACCCCGCGTCGCCGGGGCCGACCAGCCGAACGTGGTGCTGAAGTGGGTTCGCGAGCAACAAGCCGCTGGGAACGTGCTGCTCCAACACGGCTACGACCACACCGTGAGAACGACCCGCCGCCGAGCCGAGTTCGCATCGCTGCCGGCCCACGAGGCCAAGCTGCGTCTCATCGCCGCGGCAACCACGATGGAACGCCTGAACCTGACGACGGACGCCTTCGTCCCGCCACGGTGGGTGGCGTCCCCAGGAACCCTGCTTGCCTTGCGCCACAAGGGTTTCGCCATATGTGCCGACCTGATGGGCATCCGCGACCTGCGCACCGAGGCCGTCTACCGGGGCCGCGTGCAGGGCTTCGGTTTCGGCGAACGCACCGAACCGTGGTGGTGTTTCGCACTGGTGATGGGCGCCGCGCGAACAGCCCGCCGAGGCGGCATGATCCGCCTGGCCGCGGACACGACCGACCTGGCCCGCTCCGGCCCCCGGCAAGCCCTGCTGGACGCGGTCGACATAGCGCTGCACCACAACGCGACGCCGATCACCTACCAGGCGCTACTGCGCACCCGCCCAGCCCAGGCTGCCTGAGAGTCCACCGGCTCGGCGAGTCACACCTCGGTCGGCTCGCCGCGGGGCAGCGTCTGCAGCTCGCTGTCCGGCGCCATCCGGGTCACCCAGTTCTGCGTGACCTGGAGGCCGGTCTCGGTCAGCAGGGCCTCGTGGATCGGGATGGCCCGTCGTGGGTGGACGGCACGCAGGAAGTCGATCACCTCGCCGGTCTTCAGCCACGGTGCGCCCATGGGCAGGCCGAGCACGTCGATGTCCTGCTCGGGCACGAAAAGGGCGTCGCCGGGGTGGTAGAAGGCGCCGTCGTCGACGAGGTAGCCCGCGTTGGTCGGCATGGCGAAGTCGGGGTGGATCGTCGCGTGGCGGCCACCGACCGCGGTGACCGTGGCGCCGGCCAGGGTGAGCCTGTCGCCCGGGTTCACCTGTTCGGCCGCGAGCCCGAGTTTGGTCGTCTCCGCGACCGTGTCCTCGTCCACTACCAGCGCCGCCGTGGGGTTGGCGGCGACGAGCGCCGGGAGACGTTTGCCGTCCAGGTGGTCGAAGTGCTGGTGCGTGATCAGGATCGCGTCCAGGTCGCGGACGCCCTCGAAGCCGCTCGAGAACGCGCCCGGGTCGAACAGCAGTCGGGCGGAGCCGGTGTCCAGTAGTACACACGAATGTCCGAAGTGAACAATCTGCACGTCACCAGGCTATCGCGGGTGGCCAGAACTGGCCGTCGCAACGGACGCTACCGGCGGGTAGCGTGAACGGCTGAAGCCACAGGGAGGCCAGTCATGACCGCCGTCCAAGCGAAGCAGGACACCTTCGACTCGCTGAACCCCGCTACCGACGAGGTTGTCGGCACCTACCCGGTGCACACCGCCGACGATGTCGCGGCCGCCGTGGCGCGTGCCGGCGCGGCGGCGCAATGGTGGCGCGACCTCGGGTTCTCCGGGCGCGCGGAACGTCTGCAGCGCTGGAAGGGCGTGATCACCCGCCGCGCCGCGCAGCTCGCCGAGGTCGTGCACGCCGAGACCGGCAAGCCGCACGCCGACGCGATGCTCGAGATCGTCCTCGCGATCGACCACACCGCTTGGGCCGCGAAGCACGCGCCCAAGGTGCTCGGCCGCAAGCGCCGGCCGGCCGGACTGCTGATGGCGAACCAGGCCGCGTCGGTCGAGTTCCAGCCGCTCGGTGTGGTCGGCGTGATCGGCCCGTGGAACTACCCGGTGTTCACGCCGATGGGCTCGATCGCGTACGCGCTCGCCGCCGGCAACGCCGTCGTGTTCAAGCCGAGCGAGTACACGCCCGGCGTCGGCAAGTGGCTCGTCGACACCTTCGCGGACGCCGTGCCGGAGCACCCGGTGTTCCAGCTGGTCACGGGCTTCGGCGAGACGGGCGCGGCACTGTGCCGCGCCGGCGTCGACAAGCTGGCGTTCACCGGCTCGCCCGGCACCGGCAAGAAGATCATGGCGGCGTGCGCCGAGACGCTGACGCCCGTGCTGATCGAGGCCGGCGGCAAGGACGCGCTGCTGGTCGACGAGGACGCCGACCTCGACGCGGCGGCGGACGCCGCGGTCTGGGGCGGCATGTCGAACGCCGGCCAGACCTGCGTCGGCGTCGAGCGGGTGTACGTGCACGAGAAGGTGTACGACTCGTTCGTGTCGAAGGTCGTCGACGTGGCCAAGACGGTCCGTGCCGGCGCCGACCCGGAGGCCAAGATCGGCCCGATCACCATGCCGGGTCAGCTGGAGATCATCCAGCGGCACATCGCGGACGCGCTCTCCCGCGGCGGCCGGGCGCTGGTCGGCGGGTCGGACGCGGTCGGTGACCGTTACGTGCAGCCGACCGTGCTGGTCGACGTGCCGGAGGACTCGGAGGCCGTGCGCGAGGAGACGTTCGGTCCGACGCTGACGATCGCGAAGGTGTCGGACATGGACGAGGCGATCGCCAAGGCCAACGACTCGAAGTACGGCCTCGCGTCGACCGTGTTCTCCCGGCGACGCGGGATGGAGCTGGCGCAGCGGCTGCGGTCGGGGATGACCGCGGTGAACGGGGTGATCAGCTTCGCCGGGATTCCGTCGCTGCCGTTCGGCGGCATCGGCGAGTCCGGCTTCGGGCGGATCCACGGCCAGGAGGGCTTGAAGGAGTTCGCCCGCCCCAAGGCCATTGCCCGGCAACGGTTCCGCGCGCCGCTCGTGCTGACCACCTTCAAGCGCACCGCCAAGACCGACGCGCAGGTCGCGAAGCTGATCACACTGCTGCACGGAAAGCGCCGCTGACCGACGCTGTCCACAACCTACGGAGTTGTCCACAGGCAAGATCCACATCCCCGGTCTGTCGGTAGGTGCCGGTAGACTGGCAAGGCGGGACGCCCCCGGGATCGGGTGGGGGTTGCATCGCGCGCGGGGTGTGGGTTTTGCCTTGTGTGGCCTGGTGGTTCGTCCCGGCCGTGAGCTGCGGTTGTCAGCGATCCGACGGAGTTGTCCACAGGTGTGGACAAACCTGGGGATGAATCGAACACTCGTTCCCACACGCGGACCTCACCCGCGGATGAGGTCCGCCGCCTTCTCCGCGACCATGATCGTCGGGGCGTTGGTGTTGCCTCGGGGGACCACCGGCATCACTGACGCGTCCACCACCCGCAGTCCGTCGATGCCATGCACTCGCAACGTCGGGTCCACCACGCTGTGTTCCCCGGTGCCCATCGCGCACGTCCCGACCGGGTGATAGAGCGTCTGGGTCAGCTCCCGAACGTGGTCGGTCAGCTCGTCGTCCGTCAGGTCGAGCTTGCTCGGCTTGAACGGGCCGTCCAGGTACTTGGCCAGCGGTGCCACCGAGCCGATCTCGATCAAGGTCCGTAGCGCCGACAGCATGGCGTCCATGTCGATCGGGTCCGAGTAGTACGCCGGGTCGATCAGAGGGCGCCACCTCGGATCCGCCGAGCGCAGCCGCAGCCGTCCGCGAGAGGCGACGTCGACGAGCGTCGCGCCCGCCGTGAAGCCCGTGCCGCTCGGGTCGTGCAGACCGTTGTCGTAGAACAGGGACGGCGCCACGAGCGCCTGCATGTCCGGCGCGGCCAGGCCGTCGCGGGTGTGGAAGAACGCGCCCGACTCGCCGATGTTCGACGCGAACGGGCCGCGGCCGGTCAGCTGCCAGCGCAGGAGCCGCGCCGGGGTGGCCAGCTCCACCAGGTCCGTCGTGTCCTTGGTGCGCCACAGGATCGCCGTCGCCGGGTGGTCGTGCAGGTTCTCGCCTACGCCGGGCAGGTGCGCGACGACCTCGATGTCCATGTCGCGCAGGTGTTCCGACGGACCGACGCCGGACAGCAGCAGCAGCTGCGGCGAGTTCACGGCGCCGCCGGACAGGATGATCTCCGAGCTGGCCCGGACGAGCGTCTCCTCGCCGTGGCGGGAGTACGACACACCAACGGCACGCGTGCCCTCGAACACGATCCGCCCCACCAGCGCGTGCGTGCGCACCGTCAGGTTCGATCGCTCCAGCGCGGGCCGCAGGTACGCGTCGGCCGTCGACCAGCGCTTCCCGTTGTGGCAGGTCACCTGGTAGAGCCCGGCGCCCTCCTGGGACGCGCCGTTGAAGTCGTCGGTCGGCTTCATGCCCCACGCCACCGCGGCATCGACCCACGCCTGCGACAGCTCGTGCGTGTACCTGCGGTCCTCGACGTGCAGCGGGCCGTCGGTGCCGTGCAGCGGACCCGACAGCCGCGAGTTGCGCTCCGCCTTCACGAAGTACGGCAGCACCTCGTCGTAGCTCCAGCCGGTCGCGCCGCCCTCGGCCCAGCCGTCGTAGTCCGCCCGGTTGCCGCGGATGTAGATCATCGCGTTCATCGACGAGCAGCCGCCGAGCATCTTCGCGCGCGGCCAGTACGCCGGCCGCCCGCCGAGGTGCTTCTGCTCGACCGTGTCGTAGTTCCAGTCGTACCGCGTCTTGAACAGCGTCGAGAACGCGGCCGGGATGCGCACCTCGTCGGCGTCGTCCTCGCCGCCCGCCTCGAGAAGCAGCACCCTGGCCGCCGGGTCCTCGGTCAGCCGGTTCGCGAGCACGCAGCCCGCGCTCCCCGCGCCGATCACGATGTAGTCGAAGGTCTCCGTCATCGGTGCCTCCTCGAGGGGTCAACCTCAGGAGACTGCCACGGTCGCTACAGCTTGGCGAGGATCTCCTTCTCCTCGTCGAGCGACAGGCCGGCCTTGCGCTCGCGGTCCAGCCCCAGCTCACGTTCCCGCGCCAGCGCGTCGGCGACCGCGTCGGCCAGCGGGCGGACCGGCATGCCGGCCTCGATCGACGGCGTCGCGTCGTGCGACTTCATGCCGTCGTACTCCGGCGGCAGCCACAGCGGCAGCGACCGCTTGCCGCCCCACGGCTCGACCTTCGCCTCGGTCAGCCGCGCCGGCGACGCCTTCACCAGCTCACCGTCGAAGCCGACGGCGGCCGCGATCTCCGACAGCATGGACTCCAGCGGCCGGTGCGGGCCGATGCCGTCGTAGTCGCCGGCGATCCCCTTCTCGCCGGCGTCCACGATCCAGTGCGCCATGTCCCGCACGTCGATCAGCTGGATCGGCTGGTCCGGCACATCCGGCACCAGCACCCGCCCGCCCCGCGCGAACCGCCCCGGCCAGTAACCGAACCGGTCGCTGCGGTCCCACGAACCGGTGACCAGCCCGGGCCGGACGACGAACGCACGGTCACCCATCGCGACGCGCACGGCGTTCTCGCTCGCCACCTTGATGCCGCCGTACAGCAGCACCCCGTCCTCGCCCGCGGCCATCATCGCCTCGCGATCCGAATGCTGCTCCAACGCCGGGACCAGCGGCCCGGTCGCCGGTGTCTGGCCCGGCGTCGCGTTGTCGGCGTACACGTTGATCGTCGACACGAACGTCCAGTGCCCGGCGCTCGACCCGAACGCGTCCAGCGCACGGGTCACCCACGGGTAGGACAGCGGGGACACGTCCACCACGGCGTCGAAGCGCTCGCCGGCGAGCGGCGCGAGGCCGTCCTCGGCGTCCCGGTCGACCTTCACCAGGGTCGCGCCGTCCGGCACCGCCCCGGACTCGCCCCGCGCCGCACACACCACGTCGTGCCCCCGCCGCAGCGCCTCGGCCGCCACCGCGTACCCGACGAAGATCGTTCCACCCAGCACCAGAGTCCTCATGGCGCACACACTGTCCCCGTGCACGGGCGTGCCGCCAGCGTTCTCGCGCTGGGCGAACGCCTTACAGCCGACGGAGGACGAAGTCGGCCGCCGAGCCACCCGCGAGGAACGCGTCCAGGTGGCCGTCCACCACGTACGTGCCGTACGGCGTCACCGCGGCGGTCGTCGGCGCAGCGTCCGGCCACGCGCGGGTCCGCAGCGGCACCGCCACCCGCCCGACGAGCGCCAGCTCGTGCACCGCGGCCGCGCTGCCCGGCACCCCGGCGAGCGCGTTGGTCACCACGACCAGCGTGCCGTCCGGCCGCAGCGCCATGCCGTCGCCGCCGACCAGCGGCCGCGGCGTCCACACCCCGGTCAGCCGGCCCTGGGACACCCGGTACAGCCGGCCGGTCGTGTAGTTGACCACCAGGAGGTAGCCGCCCGGGTGCCATACGATCCCGTTCGCGCCGATCTCCGGTCCCAGCCGGGGATCGGCGACCACCGTGCTGACGTGCCCCGCCGGGTCCACCCGGTACACCGCGCCGGCCTTCGCGTCGGTCACGTACGCGACGCCGCGCGGGTCGAGCGCCACGTCGTTGACCGACCGCTTGCCCGGCGCGGCGCCGGCCAGGTCCACCAGCCGTTCCCGCGCGCCGGTGGCCAGGTCGTAGATCGCGAGCCCGGTCGGTCCCGGCACCTTCGGGTTGCCGTAGACCGCCACGATCCGGTGCCGGGCCGCGTCGACCTTCAACCCGACGAACCCCGGCACGTCCGGCTCGGTCACCACAGTTCTCGCCACGCCGTCGCGGCCGGTCGCGGTGATCCGCGCCGGTGTAGACAGCGAGCCGGTGAGCAGCGCCTGCCGGCTCGGATCCCACGCCACGCCCTCCGGGAACTGGTCGGCGGCCGAGGGCCGCAGCACGGCGGGCAGCTCGGTCGCGGCCTGCGCCGGGGTGGCCAGGAGCCCGAGCCCCAGCGCCGCGGCGACTAGTAGCGAACGAAGTCGCATCTGATTTCTCCTTGCTCGAACGGACACGACCCAACCTGTCCGCTCGCGCCGGCCCTACCCAGTCGTCGGTCTCGCCGAGGTGTCCGGCGACCGGGGGTCTGACAGACCCAGGCTCGGCGCCGGTCGCCCGTGGATACTCGGACGCATGGATCGCAGGTCGGAGCTGGGTGAGTTCTTGCGGTCGCGGCGTGCGCGCCGCCAGCCGGAGGACCTGGGGCTCACCCCGGTCGGCGGCCGGCGCCGGGTGCCCGGGCTGCGGCGCGAGGAGCTGGCGCAGGCCGCCGCGCTGAGCGTCGACTACTACGTCCGCCTCGAGCAGGGCCGCCTGCGCAACCCGTCCGAGGGCGTCGTCGACGCCGTCGCGAACGCGCTCGCGCTGGACCCGACCGAGCGCCGCTACCTGCACAACCTCGCCCGCCCGCGGCACGCCCGCGAGTCGGCGGCGCCGCACGCGGTCCGGCCGACGCTGCGCGCGCTGCTCGACGCCGCGCAGGTGCCGGCCGCGCTCTACAGCCGCTACGGCGACGTCCTCGCGTGGAACGACCTGACGGCCGCGCTGATGATCGACTTCGGCACGCTGCCGCCCGAGCGCCGCAACATGCCGTGGCTGGTGTTCACGAACGAGGAGGTGGCGTCCCGGTTCGTCGACTGGGAAGGCAAGGCGCGCGACCTCGTCTCACAGCTGCGGATGGAGACGAGCAGCACGCCCGACGATGAGAGGCTCGCCACGTTGGTGGGCGAGCTGACCATGCGCAGCCCCGACTTCGTGCGGCTGTGGGCGGGCCACCGGGTGCGGGAGAAGACCCGCGGCGACCACCGCTACCGCCACCCGATCGTGGGTGAGTTCACCTTGCGGTACGAGGCTTTCCGGCTGCCGGACGCCCCGGACGTGTCGCTGGTGTGTCAGGTCGCGCAGCCGGGTAGCCCGGACGAGGAGGCGTTGCGGCTCCTTGCCTCGTGGACGGCGCAGGCCGGGCGTCTCGACAGAGTGAATCCCCAGCTCAGGTAATCTGCGGCGGTACTGATACTCGACCCAGGAGCAGCCTGACGTGGCCCGAGTCGTCGTCGATGTCATGCCCAAGCCCGAGATCCTCGACCCCCAGGGTCAGGCCGTGGCCAACGCTCTTCCCCGGTTGGGATTCTCGGGAGTCTCCGAGGTCCGCCAGGGCAAGCACTTCGAGCTGGAGGTCGACGACTCCGTCGACGACGAGACGCTCGCCAAGATCGCGATCGGCTTCCTGTCGAACCCGGTGATCGAGGACTTCGTGGTCCGGAGGATTCCGTGAGCCGAGTCGGGGTCATCACGTTCCCGGGCACTCTGGACGACACCGACGCGGCCCGCGCGGTCCGCTACGCGGGCGCCGAGCCGGTCGCGCTGTGGCACGGCGACGCCGACCTGCGCGGTGTGGACGCGGTGGTCGTGCCCGGCGGGTTCTCCTACGGCGACTACCTGCGGGCCGGCGCGATCGCCCGGTTCGCCCCGGTCATGGGCGAGGTCGTCACCGCCGCCCGCGCCGGCATGCCGGTTCTGGGGATCTGCAACGGTTTCCAGATCCTGTGCGAGGCCGGGCTGCTGCCCGGCGCGCTGGTGCGCAACGCGGGCCTGCACTTCGTGTGCCGCGACCAGAGGCTGCGCGTCGAGCGGACGTCGACCGCGTGGACCGGCGACTACGCGGCGGGTGCGGAGATCGTCATCCCGGTCAAGAACATGGACGGCCGGTTCGCCGCCGCATCGTCCACTGTGGACGAACTGGAGGGCGAGGGCCGGGTGGTCTTCCGTTACGTGGACGGCAACCCGAACGGCTCGCTCGGCGACATCGCCGGCATCTGTTCGGCCGACGGCCGGATCGTCGGCCTGATGCCGCATCCGGAGCACGCGATCGACGCGCTGACCGGGCCGGGTGTCGACGGGCTCGCCATGTTCACCTCGGTGCTGGGGAAGGTGCTCACATGACGGCGACCGTGCATGTCGACTCCGTGACGCACGCGGCGTCCACCCCGGACGTCCCGCAGCCCTACCGCGAGCTGGGCCTGAAGGACGACGAGTACACGCGGATCCGCGAGATCCTCGGCCGCCGGCCGACGGACGCCGAGCTGGCGATGTACTCGGTGATGTGGAGCGAGCACTGCTCCTACAAGTCGTCGAAGGTGCACCTGAGCTACTTCGGGCAGACCACGACCGACGAGATGCGCGCGTCGATGCTCGCGGGCATCGGCGAGAACGCCGGTGTGGTCGACATCGGCGACGGCTGGGCGGTGACGTTCAAGGTCGAGTCGCACAACCATCCGTCCTATGTGGAGCCCTACCAGGGCGCGGCGACCGGTGTCGGCGGCATCGTGCGCGACATCCTCGCGATGGGCGCCCGGCCGCTGGCGGTGATGGACCCGCTGCGCTTCGGCGCCGCCGACCACCCGGACACGCGGCGGGTGCTGCCCGGCGTGGTCGCGGGCGTCGGCGGCTACGGCAACTGCCTCGGTCTGCCCAACATCGGCGGCGAGGTCGTCTTCGACCCGTCGTACCAAGGAAATCCGTTGGTCAACGCGCTGTGCGTGGGTGCGATGCGCGTCGAGGACCTGCACCTGGCGCACGCGTCCGGCACGGGCAACAAGGTGATCCTGTTCGGCGCGCGCACGGGCCTCGACGGCATCGGCGGCGTCTCGGTGCTGGCGTCGGACACGTTCGCCGCCAGCGACTCGGCCGAGGGGGGCAGCGGTCGCAAGAAGCTGCCGAGCGTGCAGGTCGGCGATCCCTTCACCGAGAAGGTGCTGATCGAGTGCTGTCTCGAGTTGTTCGGCGCGGGGCTGGTCGTCGGCATCCAGGACCTCGGCGGCGCCGGCCTGTCGTGCGCGACATCAGAGCTGGCGTCGGCCGGTGACGGCGGCATGCACGTCGAGCTGGACCGGGTTCCGTTGCGCGCCAAGGGGATGACCCCGGCGGAGATCCTCTCCAGCGAGTCGCAGGAGCGGATGTGCGCGGTCGTCCGACCGTCCGATGTGGACGCGTTCATGCGGGTGTGCGCCAAGTGGGACGTGACCGCGACGGAGATCGGCGAGGTCACCGACGGCGACCGGCTGGTGATCACCTGGCACGGCGAGACGGTGCTGGACGTGCCGCCGCGCACGGTCGCGCACGAGGGCCCGGTCTACGAGCGGCCCGTCGAACGGCCAACCGACCAGGACGCGCTGCTGGCCGATCTCCCTGACACCCTCCCCCGACCGTCCACTTCGGACGAACTGCGGGCGGAGATCCTGCGAATGGCCGGCTCGCCGAACCTGGCGTCCCGGCGCTGGGTCACCGAGCAGTACGACCGCTACGTGCGCGGCGGCACCGTGCTCGCCCAGCCGTCGGATGCCGGCATGATCCGCATCGACGAGGCCACCGGCCGAGGTGTGGCCGTGTCCTGCGACTGCAACGGCCGCTTCGTCCGGCTCGACCCGTACGTCGGCACCCAGCTCGCGCTCGCCGAGGCCTACCGCAACGTCGCGGTGTCCGGTGCCCGCCCGGTCGCGGTCACCAACTGCCTGAACTTCGGCTCGCCGGAGGACCCCGGCGTGATGTGGCAGTTCCAGCAGGCGGTGCGCGGCCTCGCCGACGGCTGCGCGGCACTGGGCATCCCGGTCACCGGTGGGAACGTCAGCTTCTACAACCAGACCGGCGCCACGGCGATCCTGCCCACCCCGGTGGTCGGGGTGCTCGGCGTCATCGAGGACGTGCGCACCAGGATCCGCACCGGCATCGGCGACTCCGGCGACGAGCTGTTCCTGCTCGGCGAGACCCGCGACGAGCTGGCCGGTTCGGAGTGGGCGCACGTCGTGCACGGCCACCTCGGCGGCCGCCCGCCGGCCGTGGACCTGGCCGCCGAGCAGCGGCTGGGTGAGCTGCTCCGTGCCGCGCGAGTGTCCGCCGCGCACGACCTGTCCGACGGCGGCCTCGCCCAGGCGCTCGTCGAGGCGTGCCTGATCTCCGGCCGCGGCGCCGAGGTCACGCTCCCCGGCGACCCGTTCGTCGCCCTGTTCAGCGAGTCCTCCGCCCGCGTACTGGTCGCCGTTCCGCCGACCGAGGCGGCCGCATTCACCGCGCTGTGCCAGGAGCAGAACCAGCCCACCCACCGCCTCGGCACGGTCACCGAAGACAACGCGCTGCTGCACATCGACGGCCTCACCGACCTCCCCCTCGACCAGCTGCGCACCACCTGGGAGGCAACACTGCCTGCCCTATTCGGCTGAGTTCACGGGGCGGGCCCGCGCGGCTGTCAACCGCACCTAAGGGGACCGGGACGCAACCCAGCCACGGACACGTGGCCAACTGGGGGTATCAACCCAACGCAACCACGGGGGTTAATTCCGGGGAGGCGGACTAGTGCACTGGTCGATGCCGGGGAGCAGGTTGGTTGGGCAGTCCAGGAACCAGCTGGCCACCCAGCCGGTGTTGCCGCCCGGTCCGTCGGCGTAGACCCACCACGAGTTGCGGCCGACGACCTGGCCCTCGCGCTGGCACAGCGGGTACACCCAGTCGCCGGGTTCGAGCCCGATGAGCACGTCGCCGCAGTTGCCGGTGCCCGGATTCTCGGCGCAGGCCGTTGACCCGGAGCGCATGGCGACGCCGGACTCGCGCACGCTGTAGCGGCCCGGCTCGTACGACGAGCCGTCGTCGTAGGTGGAGCCGCTGCCCGGCTCGCACCCGGTGACGACCGTCAGGAGCGCGACCGTTCCCACGATCCGACCACCGCGCATCGGTAGGCCTCCAGCGACGCTGCGAACACCACTCGATCTAGTGATCGCATAGTCACCCAGAAGTGTGACCACCTGTCAAGATCGTTCAGGCGGAAGCGTGTCCTCGTCCTCGAAGACCGTGTCGGTCAGGTCGACCGAGCCGTCGAACCGGGCGTCGGTGAAGTTCACCGGGCCGACGAACCTGGAGTTGGCGAACTTGACGGTGCTCGCGAACCGGGTGCGGGAGAAGTCGACCTGCTCGTGCGCGGTGACCGTGGAGAACCAGCACCGGTCGGCGAACGTCGCTTCCCGCATGAACAGGGTGCCCCAGCTGCGGCTCTTGGTGAACCACACCGGGCCGCGGAACTCGCAGTGGCGAAACGCGTTCGACTCGTACAGCCGCAGCCAACGCGCCCGCAGCTGGCCGACCACCCGGTGGGAGATGTCGAAGTACTCGAGTGCGGCGCCGCTCAGGTCGAGATCGTAGGCGGGCGCGTCCGCCGTGCCGACCTTCGGCAGCAGGTCGGCGATCAGCCGCTGCGCGGTCATCCGCACCTGCCGCCACCGGTCCGCCTCCTCGCGCTGCTCGCGCCACCCCGGAACGTCGATCCCGGCCTCACCGCGCACCACGGCGTAGTGCGGGTGGTCGAACGGGCGGCGCAGGTACGCGCACAGCACGTCGAGCACGTCCTGCGTGTACGCCGGCCGGGCCCGCGCGACCCCGGCCAGCGCGTGCAACGCGCCGACCCGCACCTGGTCCGCGTCGTGGCCGAGCAGCTCGATCGCGCGCAGGAACCGCTCGTCCGCCGCCCGCTCCCGGTCGTGCTCCGCGCGGGCGCTCTCGAGCTCCTGGCGGCGGTGCTCCAACTGCTGCCGGTCCTCGTCGACGCGGCGCCTGCGGTCGTTGAGCCACAACGCGTACAGCGCCACGACCGACCCGGCGGCGAGCCCGCCGGTGCGCACCGCGTCGCCGGTGGTGACCGAGCCGTCCGTCAACAGCCACCCGGTGACCGACGCGAACGCGCCGACGGCCAGCAGCACCGTGCCGGTCAGCCGCAGGCCCGCGCGGTGCCGCAGCAGAGCCCAGAGGGCGAACACCCCGATGCCGGCCATCACGGCGACGGCACCGGTCACGAGGAACGCGGTGCCGCCGCCGGGGTGGGGCATCGGGGTGTCGGCGGTCAGCCCGGGTAGGCCGAGAACACGTACGCGCACCAGCCGGCGTCCTCGAAGAACGCGGTGAGGAAGCCGGTCGCCGGCGCACCGTTCATCGTGCCGACCAGGTCCGCGGTGACGTGGTTGTCCTCGACCAGGAGCCCGTTCGGGTCGATCGTGAGCATCGGGGTCTGCGGCGCGGCGGTGGCCACGTCGTCGGCGTCGCTCGAGTCCGGGCACAGCAGCGCCTGGGTCGCGGCGGCGTCACCGGTCGACAGGGTGGTGAGGAACTGGTTCAGGAACGCCTCGCCGCCCTGGTCCTCGCCGTTCGTCGTGGACCAGGGCGGCGAGGCGTTCCTGAACCAGTTCCTCACCACCCTGTCGACCGG
>Ga0193742_1000049_pt1 | contig 81035 bp, 64 predicted proteins | sample L2c1metaG_FD_165511 | JGI IMG/M metagenome (GOLD analysis project Ga0193742, IMG submission 165511) | Soil microbial communities from a riparian zone of the East river system, Colorado, United States - L2c1 | ecosystem: Environmental > Terrestrial > Soil > Riparian zone | place: USA: East River... | reverse complement strand
ACCTTGCCGCGCAGGTCGTTGGTGTTGGCCGAGGTCGCTCGCGCGTCGTGGAACGTGCCGTCCCGTTCGGACAGTGGCGCGTAGCCGCCGGAGGGCTCGGAGTGCGGGTTCACGTCGTCGCCGACGGACAGGTACAGGCTGCCGTCCGGGCCGAAGTCCAGACCGCCGCCGGTGTGGCCCGGCTCGTCGGGAAGCCGGCGTGCCGGCACCTCCAGGAGCACCTTCTCCGACGCCGGGTCGATCTGCGAGCCGGCGCCGACCGTGAAGCGGGACAACCGGTTGTGGAAGTTCGCCGGGTCGGAGTCGTTGCCGCTCGCCGGCGAGTAGTAGACGAACAGCTGGCCGTTCTCGGCGAAGTCCGGATCGAGCGCGATGCCGAGCAGGCCGTCCTCACCGCCCGAGTACACCGGGATGGTGACGGCCGTCGAGGTGGTCTGCGTCTGCGGGTCGTACACCCGGATCTGGCCGCGCACCAGCTCGGTGAAGAACACCCTGCCGTCCGGCGCGACGTCGATCGCGAAGGGGGCACTGGTGTTCTGGTCCAGCGGCACCCGCTCGAACTGGTCCCACACGGTGCCGCCGCAGTCGCCTGCCTCGAGGCCGGCGGCATACTTCACGCCGCCGACGATGTGCTGCACGAGGTTCGACTCGTTGGTGTAGTGCGCGCCGAAGTGGCCCATGCCGGTCATCCACGCGCGGCCGCCGTCGTAGGGCTTGCACCAGGAGATCGGGTGGTCGTAGCCCATGGCGTTGCCGCCCGGGTCGTACGTGGTCTCGTCCATCGTCGCGAGCACGTGCGCCTCGCCGCGGACGTTCGCCGAGTAGTTGTACCACTCGTCGGCGCGCTCCCAGCGCAGCGGAAGGTGCTTGGTCGACGGGTGCGTGCGGTCCTCGACCCGGACCGTGCCGGGCAGGCCGGGGCTGGTGCCGGTGGCGGCGTGACCGGGCATCAGCGCGCCGATCATGGTGTCCCACCAGGCGTAGTTGCCCCGCATGTCGGTCGCGTTGTGGATGGCGACGATGCCGCCGCCGCCCTGCTGGTACCGCTCCAGCGCGGCCTTCTCGTCCGCGGTCCACGGGTCGCCGGACGCCTGGAACATCACCAGCGCGTCGAAGTGCGCGAGGTCCGTGTCGTTGAAGATCGACGAGTCCTCGGTGTGCTCCGAGGTGATGCCGGCGTCGGCGAAGGCGGCCGTGAGCACGGGCACGCCCTGCTCGATCGCCTCCGTGTGCCGGAACTGGGTGGTCTTCGTGAAGATCAGGACGTGGGCGTCGGCGTGCGGGCCGGGGTGGGCCGCGACCGGCGCCGAACCGAGCATCGAGATCGCCATGGCGACGGCGAGCGCGCCGGCCAGGGATCTGCGTAGGGGTCGCCAGGACACGTTCATGCGAGTGGTGCCTCTCCACTGAGGAACTACGAGCGATGAGCAGACCCTCGCGGCGTGCCGGCGCCGTCGGGGACGGTGCAGGGGGTTACGGCATCACCGTCCTCAGGAACGCGATGCCGTCGGCGGCGATCGCGTCCTGGCTCGCGGCGAGCGGACGCCACACCGACGCTGCCGTCGCGATGGTGGCGTTCTCGCCGGTGAAGGACTCGATGACGAGCGGGCCGTCGTAGCCCGCGTCGGCGAGTGCCGCCACGAAGCCCGGCCAGTCCAGGTGGTCCGCGCCGGGCGCGCCCCGGTCGTTGGCGCACACCTGGACGTGCGCGATGCGGCTGCCCGCGCGGCGGACCGCGGCCGCGAGGTCGGTCTCCTCGATGTTCATGTGGTAGATGTCCAGCGCGATGCCGCATCCGTTGTCCGGCAACCCGTCGAGGGCCTCGATGGCCTGGTCGACGGTGTTGATCAGGCTGGTCTCGTACCGGTTCAGTGGTTCGACCGCCACCCGCACGCCGGCCTGCGCCGCGTGCCCGACGACGGGCGCGAGCCCGTCCCGCAGCTCCGCGTACCGCACTTTCCTTTCCTCAGGCGAAATCCGCCACGTGCGGCCGACCGACGCGTACGCGGGACCGGCGATCACCTGCGAGCCGACCACCTCCGCCACGTCGACGACGTGGCGAAGGTAGTCCTGTGTCGCGAGGACCGTCGTGGCGTCGGCCGCGACCAGCTCACGTCCCGCGCCCATCACGAGCACGACGCTCGCCGTCAGCCCGAGATCCTTCAGCAGCGTCGCCGCCGCTTCGGGAGCCCAGTCACCGGGGTTCTCGACCGGCAGCTCGACGACGTCGAACCCCCAGCCGGCGATCCTCGGCGCCAGCTCCGCGAGCCCGGCGTCCGTCAGCGGCGACGTCCACACCCACGTGTTGACCCCCAGTGCGTGTCTCATCGGTTCCTCAGCGGTCCTTCCATGCCTCCGGGAAGCCGGGCAGGTCCTCGCCGCCGAACTTGGCGTAGTGCAGGCTCGGCATGTCGGCGTTGCGCTCCAGGTAGTCGTCGCGGTCCTTGTCGGTGATCGGGGACTGCGGCAGCACCCACTCCTCGGGCACCTGCTCGCCCTTCCAGATCTGCACCGCGGCCAGGATCGGCGTGCGCCACTGGAAGTTCGAGTACACCGGCGCGATCGCGGTCATGCCGGTGTCCTTCCACTTGCGCATGAAGGAAAGCTCGTCCTCGCCGGCCATGACCGGGTAGTCCTTGCCGGCGTCCTCGAACGCCTCGACGGCCGCGACCGCGCCGTCACCGGCGTCCATCCAGATGCCGTCGACGTCGCCGCGCTGCAGGTACTGGGTGACGATGTCCTTGATCTGCGCGCCGTCGCCGCCGGTGAACTCGTCGCCGAGCAGCTCGAGGTCACTCGCGCCGAAGATCTCCTGCGCTGCGGCCCAGCGGTGCTCGAGGACGTCCACGCCGGGCAGGATCCGCAGTGCGAGAACCTTCGAGCCCGGCTCCAGCTTGTCGACGAGGAACTCGGCCGCGTCCGCGCCGTAGGCGTAGCCGCCGATCGGGTGGATGAACGTGGCCATGCAGTCGGTGTTGACGCCGCGGTCGAACACGATCACCGGCACGCCGCTCGCACACGCCGCCTCGACGGCCGGGGTGAGCGTCGCCGTCGTGGACGGCGAGATGATGATCGCGTTGCAGTCGCCGGCGTCGACGAACGCCTGGATGTCGGAGATCTGCTGGTTGTCGTCGTCGGCGGCGTCGGAGACCCGGAACTCGCCGATGTCACCGGACTGCTTGAGGACGTTCACCTGCTGCTGCATGGTGATCCAGCCGGTGACCCGCCACGGGTTGCTGACCGAGGCGTTGGAGAAGCACAGCGTCTTGCCGTCCTGCTTGAACTGCGTGGTGTCGGCCATCTTCGGCTCGATCGCCTGCAGCCACGGCTGGTCGGCCGGGCCCTCGGGTTTCATGTCCCGCTGGGCGAGCTGGTGCTCGTAGTTGGCACGGACGAACCACTCGCCGTCCGCGGTCTGCTCCTGCTCCGCGCCGTCCCCGCCGGGCGCCTGCTCGCTCGGGGTGTCGGTCGTGCATGCCGTGAGCGCGAGCGCCGCGACGGCTAAACCGGCGACCAGGGTTCTCCGCATCGGTGTCCTCCTAGGACTGTGGTGGTAGGAACGGCCGGCGCCGTTCCCGCGCGGCCCAGGCGACGGCCGCGATGATGATCACGCCCTGCACGGTCGGCCGGACGGTCGACGGCAGGCTGAGCTGGTTGAACAGGGTGAACAGGGCTTCGACGGTCAACGCGCCGGCCATGGCGGCCAACACGGTCCCCCGGCCGCCGCCGAGGACGACGCCGCCGAGGACCACCGCGGTGATCGCGGTGAACTCCAGCCCCTCGCCGACCTGTGCGGTGACGCCCGCGTACCCGCCGATGAGGACACCGGCGAGGGTCGCGAGCACGCTGGACAGCACGAACGCGACGGTGCGCACCCGCCACACCCGGACGCCGGCGAACGCCGCCGCCCTCTCGTTGTCGCCGGTGGTGATCAGGGTGCGGCCGAAGGGTTTGCGCATGAGCGCGACCCCCGCGACCACCACCACGACCGCGACCGGCAGCGCCCACGGCAGCTGCCGCAGCACCGGCATGTCGATGCCTTCTCGGCCGACCTGGCGGAACCCGTCGGACAGGGCGCCGGTCGGCGCGCCGCCGGTCCACAGCCGGATGGCGCCGTAGAGCACCAGCATCATCCCGAGCGTCGCGATCAGCGAGTGCACCTTGAGCACAGTCACGACGAGCCCGTTGACCAGTCCGACGAGGACGCCGAAGGCCAGCATCACCAGCAGCACCGGGACCGTCCGGCTCTCCTCGCCGTCGATCAGGGCGGCGGCGATCACCACCTGCGCCCCGACCAGCGAGCCGACCGAGAGGTCCAGCTCGCCGCACACGATCACGAGGTACTGCCCGACCGCGAGGATCACGAGCGGCGCCGCCTTCTTGGCGAACGCCATGAGCGACGGCGGCTCGAAGAAGCTCGGGTTGAGGAACAGGATCGCCACGAACACGAGTGCCAGCAACGCGAACACGGTGGCGCTGCCGCCGCCGAACAGCCGCCCGGCAACGGCACGGGCGCCTGCCGTGCGGGTAGCGGTGGCGGTCATCGGTCCGCCCCCTGTCCGACGGGCACCGGTGGGTCCGGCGCCGGTTCGGGTGGCGGGCCGTTGCCGAAGCGGGGTCTGCTCGCCTTCCTGTCGATCTGGCGGCGGGCGTAGATCGCGACCGCCGCGATGATCACGACGCCGCGGAGCACGTCCTTGAAGAACGGGTCCACCTGCAGGATGTTGAACACCGTGTCCAGCACCGCCAGGATCAGCACCCCGCCGAGCGTGCCGGCGATGCCACCCCGGCCACCCATCAGCAACGTGCCGCCGAGCACGACCGCGGCGATCGAGTCCAGGTCGTAGCCGGAGCTGTAGACCAGTGCGCTGCCGGTGCCGAACCGCGCGGCGACCAGCAGCCCGGCCACCCCCGCCGCGACCGCGCACAGCACGTGCGCCATGACGACCACGCGACCGGTGCGGATACCGGACAACCGCGCCACCTCAGCGCTGCCGCCGACCGCGAACATGTGGTAGCCGGTCCGCGTCCTGCGCAGGTACAGGATGCCCAGCACGACCGCCACCAGCATGACGGCGGTCGACACCGGCAGGAACCCGATGCGGCTGTAACCGAACTGCTGGAACGACGACGGCACCTCGCCCGCCGGCCCCTTGTACGTGGTGTCCAGGTAGCCCTTGATCACCAGCCCCATGCCGAGCGTCGCGATGAACGGGTTGACCTTCAGCACCGACACGATCAGCCCGTTGAGCAACCCGATGCCGGCGGCGACCACGAGCACCGCCGCGATGCCGAGCGGCACCTTCGCCGGGTCGCCGGCCATGGTGGTCGCGCCGATGAGGCTGCACAGCGCCATCACGTACCCGACCGACAGGTCGAGCGAGCCGCAGAGGATGACGAAGGTCTGCCCCAGCGCGACGAACCCGAGCAGGCTGGAGCGGGTCAGCATGTCGACCAGGTTGGCCGTGCCGAACAGGTTCCCGCCCCGCACGGCCACGAGCACGGCGCCGATCGCGAGCACGCCGAGCAGTGCGGCGTAGACCAGTTCGGTGCTCCCGAGACGCCGCGACAACCGGGGCCGGGTGGTCGTGGCGGTCATGCCGTCTCCTGACCGGTCGCGAGCGCCATCACGCTCTCCTCGTCCGACCCGGCGGGCAGCTCGCCCGCGATGCGGCCGTCCCGCAGGACGACCACGCGGTCGGCCATGCCGATGACCTCCTGGAGCTCCGAGGAGATCATCAGGATCGCGACGCCCCACGCGGACAGCTCACGCATGAGCGTGTAGACCTTCTGCTTCGCGCCGACGTCGATGCCCCTGGTCGGCTCGTCGAGCACCATCACGGCGGGGTCGGTGGCGAGCCACTTGGCCAGCACCACCTTCTGCTGGTTGCCGCCGGACAGGAAACGGACCTCCTGGTCGCCGCCGCGGGAGGACAGCTCGAGCGAGGACAGGATGCCCGGGATGCGTTTCGTGCCACGGCCGCCGAGCACCGCGTCGAGCACGAGCCGGGCGTTCGCCGCGACCGACTGGTTCAGCGCGAGCCCCTCCGCCTTGCGGTCCTCGGTGACGAGCGCGAGCCCGGCACGCACGGCCTCGCGCGCCGACCGCAACCGCACCGGCCTCCCGTCGAGCTCGACGACACCCCGGGTGAACCGGGCGACGCCGAACAGCGCGTGCGCGATCTCGGTGCGGCCACTGCCCTGCAGGCCCGCCAGCGCGGTGATCTCCCCGGCGCGCACCTCGAGGTCGATGCCGTCGAGCTGGTCGTTGCCGCCGCCCGCGATCCGCAGGCGGACGTCGCCCGCCGTGGTCCCGCCGAGCTTGTCGGGGAAGAAGCTGGTGATCGGCCGCCCGACCATCTTGCGCACCAGCTCGTCGGAGGTGATCTCGCCGATGGCGACCGTGTCGACGAGCGCGCCGTCCTTGAGGACGGTCACCCGGTCGGCGAGGTCGAAGATCTCCTTGAGGCGGTGGGAGACGTACAGGATCGCGACGCCCCGGTCGCGCAGCGTGCCGACCAGGCGGTAGAGCAGCTCGACCTCCTCGTCGGCCAGCGCCGCGGTCGGCTCGTCCATGGAGATGATCCGCGCGTCGTAGGACAGCGCCTTGACGATCTCCACGATCTGCTGGCCGGCGACCGACAGCGTGCGCACGCGGCGGTCCGGCGTGAGCGAGTCGAGGCCGAGCCCGTCGAGCAGGGCGGCGGTGTCGGCGTTCATCCGGTCGGCGTCGACCATGCCCCGCCTGCGCGGTTCGCGGCCGAGGAAGACGTTCTCGGCGATCGTGCGCTCCGGGAGCAGGTTGAACTCCTGGAACACCGTCGACACCCCGGCCTGCTGCGCTTCCAGGGGGTGGGCGAAGGCGACCGGGCGGCCGTCGAGCTCGATGCTGCCCGCGTCGGCCTGGTAGACCCCGGCGAGAACCTTCATCAGCGTCGACTTGCCGGCGCCGTTCTCCCCCATGAGCGCGTGCACCTCGCCGGCGCGGAGGTCGAGGTCCACACCGTGCAGGACCCGCACGCCGAGGAACGACTTCTCGATGCCGTGCATCCGCAGGACGGTGTCTGTGAGCGGCGCCACTGCCATGCGCTGAACCTAACCCGACTTTTGACACATAACAATCAAAAGTTGCGATCCTGTTGCCAACGTATGTTTCCGGTGCCAACAAAACCTCGGTGTGTTTCACTGGTGAAGTGTTGGAAGGCCCGGTTGTGAGCGCCGCAGGGGTCGCCGATCCGTATGGCGAACCCGCAGCCGGTACGGCCGGCGCGGGCGCGCTGCTGCGGCTGATGCGCGACGGCAGACCCCGCACGCGTTCGGAGCTGGCCGCCGTCACCGGCCTCGCCCGGTCCACGATCGCGCAGCGGGTCGACGCGCTGCTGACCGCCAACTTCGTCAGCCCGGTCGGCGAGGCGACGTCCACCGGCGGCCGGCCCCCGGCGCAGTTCGCGTTCAACCCGGCGGCCCGCGTCACGCTCGCCGCCGACATCGGCGCCACCCACGCGCGGGTCGCGGTGACCGACCTCGCCGGCGAGGTGCTGGCCGAGCACCGCGACGACCTCGATGTCGCACTCGGCCCGGAACCGGTGCTGCGGTGGGTGGTGGACACCTCCGGCGACCTGCTCGACGCCGCGGGCCGCAGGCCGGGCGACCTGCTCGGCGTCGGCATCGGCCTGCCCGGCCCGGTCGAGCACTCCACCGGCCGCCCGGTGAACCCGCCGATCATGCCCGGCTGGGACAGCTTCGACGTCCAGGGGTACCTGCGCGAGCGGCTCGGTGTCTTCGCGCTCGTCGACAACGACGTGAACATCATGGCGCTCGGCGAGCACTTCACGCAGTGGAGCACCTCGGCGCACATGATGTTCGTGAAGGTCGCGACCGGCATCGGCAGCGGACTGATCAGCCACGGCAGGCTGCACCGCGGCGCGCAGGGCGCGGCGGGCGACATGGGGCACCTCCAACTGCCCCACGGCGCCGACATCGTGTGCCGGTGCGGCAACACCGGCTGCCTCGAGGCGGTCGCCAGCGGCGCCGCCATCGCCGCGCGGCTGACCGCGCAGGGCCTGCCGGCGCACTCCAGCCAGGACGTCGTCGCACTCGCGCGCGGCGGTTCGCTCGAGGCGCTGCACATGGTGCGCCAAGCGGGCCGCGACATCGGCGAGGTGCTCGCGGCGGCCGTGAGCCTGTTCAACCCGTCGATCATCGTGATCGGCGGCTCGCTCGCGGAGGCGGGCGAGCACCTCATCGCCGGCGTGCGCGAGGTCGTCTACCGGCGCTCACTCCCCCTTGCCACACAGGATCTGCGCATCGTGCAGTCCCGCACGGGCGACCGGGCCGGCGTCATCGGCGCGGCCGTGATGGTCATCGACCACGCACTCGCCCCCGCGCAGGTCGACGCGCTCATCAACGCCGGCGGCTGACGCGGCCCCCGTGACAGTCGGCGCCTGACTGGCAAGTGGTCACAAGAACTTCGAGCAGTTGGTTGGCAAGGACCTACCGCACGCGGTTGGCTTCTTCTGCGGCACGCACTCCCCTGCACGGCCTGCCGCAGCCACCCCGACGTGCGGAGCTCTTCATGACGTCGTCCTTACCCCTGCCCGAGAATCGCTTGTCCCGCCGCGTGTTCGTCGGCGCCGTCGCGACGCTCGGCGTCGCGGCGGCGGCCGGCACCGCCACCGCGGCGCCCACCCCGATCGACCGTGCCGTCGGCGTCGCCCGGCTCGGCACGACCGTGCACATCCTCGGCCGCACCCGCCGCGGCTGGGTCCGCGTCGGCGCCGACGGCACGGCACAGCCGACCCGAGGTCTCGGCGATGCCGAGCTGAACGGCCTCGCGTCGACCGGCGGCGTGCTGCTGGCGGTCGGCGCCGCCGGCGCCGAACCCGCGGTGTGGGAGTCCGCCGACGGCGTGTCGTGGCGCCAGGTCACGCGGCTCCGCGGCGTCGAAGGTCACCTCACGGCGGTCGGCGCGCACGGCGGTGTCGCGTTGGCCGCCGGTGCGCTGCTCACCCTCGAGCGCGCGCCGCGGCAGCGGATCGTGCTGCGGCGCACGGGATCCGACTGGCACACCGTGCCGGTCCGGGGCCTCGCGCACACCGACGAGCTGACCGCGACGGCGGTCGGCGGCGACGCGGACGGCTGGGCATTGTCCACTGTGGACGCTTCCGGCAGCCTGCTGGCGCGCTCGGTCGACGGTCTCGGGTGGACGGCCGAGGGCCGCGTCGCCGACGCGGCGGTGAAGTCGTTCGACGACGGGCATTGGGTCGCCAACGCCATGGGCGGCCTGACCGGCGTCACGGGTCCACGCCGTGCGGCGGGGCCGACCGGACAGGCGGTCGGTCTGCTGGACGGCAGGTCGTACTGGCTGGTGGCCGGCCACATCGTAACGGCGACGGTCTGAGGGGGCGGCGACGTGATCAGCTTCAGCGGCATCGACGGCACACCGGTCTACTACTGGCGCTCGAACCCCGGCAACACCACCCCACGCACGTGGAACTGCGAGCAGGCGTTCTACGACCGGCTCGTGCTGTGGATCCGCGACCTGCGCAGCCTGTCCGCCGCGTACGGCAGCGTGACCTACCTGGTGTCGGCGGGCTTCTACGTCAACAAGGCGGGCCAGCACGGCGCGGGCACGGCGATGGACGTCGACCACGTGCGGTGGTCGAGCGGCGCCACCTGCGCGCCGCTGGACCGCGCGCACGCGTCCGGCACGCAGTCGGTCCGGCGGCGCTACCTCGCGCTGGACGCGGTGTGCCGCAGACGGTTCCGGTACGTGCTCGACGGTTGGTACAACGCCGAGCACGCCGACCACATCCACGCCGACTTCGGCGGCCTGCCGACGACGTGCGTGAAGGGCTCGGCGAGCGACTGCAAGTTCGTCCAGTCCATGTGCAACAACTTCATGGGCTCGGGCCTCGCCGTCGACGGCGCGTGGGGCCCGCTGACGCAGAGCGCCTTCACCACCGCCAAGTCTCGGCTCGGCGTGACCGGGGATCCGCACACGACAAGCAGCGTGTGGATGTCCATGATGTCGGCGGTCGCGCAGCGGGGCTTCGCGAACCAGGCGTTCTGAGCCCGTCGCAGCAGCAGGGCTGTGCCAACTGCTCGGGTGGGCCTTCGCGGCGGTCTTCTTCGCCGGGTTCACCGGGCTGGTCCGCCGGTCCTGAGCCCGGCAGCCGTGGGGGGTTGCTTCGACCACGGAATGGGTAATGCGGTAGTAATCGGACATTCACCGACGAAAGGGAGACCTTCATGGCGCTCGATCCCGCTCGCCGTTCGCCCCGGCTGCTGGCCGTCATCGCCGCGATGGCCATGCTGCCGATGCTCGCCGCCTGCAACGACAGCGAGGAGGACGACGACGATGACGACGACGGCATGGGTGCCCGTCCCGCGGCCGTGCTGATCGTGTCGCAGTAGCGCCACCGCGCCGGCCGGGCGTCCGACTCCGGGCGTCCGGCCGGCACGCTCACCTGCCGAGCGCGGCCGACGGTCGCGGGGTGATGATTGCTCGGTGGACATCGCGGCAGAGATAGTGGCGTTGGTCGTGGCGGTACTCGTCGTGACCGCGGTCGCGCGGCGGCTGGACTGGTCGGCGCCGCTGTGCCTGATCGCACTCGGAGTCGGCGCGTCCTTCGTGCCCGGCGTGCCCGACTACCACCTCTCCCCCGAGGTCGTGCTCGTCGGGCTGCTGCCGCCGCTGCTGTACTCGGCGGCCATCCAGACCTCACTGCTCGACTTCCGCAAGCTGCGCGGGCCGATCGCGCTGCTGTCGGTCGGGCTGGTCGTGTTCACGACGGTCGGCGTCGGCCTTGTCGCGTGGGCCGTGGTGCCCGGCCTGCCGCTCGCCGCCGGCATCGCGCTCGGCGCCGTGGTCGCGCCGCCGGACGCGGTCGCCGCGAGCGCCGTCGCGCGGCGGGTCGGCATGCCGCGCAAGCTCGTCCGGCTCCTCGAGGGCGAGAGCCTCTTCAACGACGCGGCCGCGCTCGTCGCCCTCCGCACGGCCATCGCCGCGATCGCCGGGTCGATCACCCTCTGGGAGGTCGGCCTCGACTTCCTCCTCGCCGCGGTCGGCGGCGGGCTCGTCGGCGCCGTGCTCGGCATCGCGACCGCGTGGGTGCGGGAGCGGCTGACCGACCTGGTGACGGACACCGCGCTGTCGTTCGCCGTGCCGTTCGTCGCCTACCTGCTCGCCGAGGTGCTGCACGGCTCCGGCGTGCTCGCGGTGGTCATCGCGGGGATCATCCTGGGGCACAAGTCGCCGGTCATCCTGTCCGGCTCCGCGCGGCTGGCCAGCCGGCACAACTGGCAGACCATCCAGTTCCTGCTGGAGAACCTGGTCTTCCTGCTGATCGGCCTGCAGGTGCGGGAGATCATCCAGGAGGTCGGGGAGAGCGACCTGTCGTTCGGCCAGATCGTCGGCATCTGCGCGGCCGTGCTCGCGGCGACGATCCTGACGCGGGTGCTGTGGCTGATCGGCATCGGCATCCTCAAGCGGGTCACCGCGCGGTGGAAGAGCACCCGCACGCACGTCTGGCCGTGGCGCTACTCCGCGGTGATCGCGTGGGCCGGCATGCGTGGCGTGGTCACGCTCGCCGCCGCGTTCATCCTGCCCGCCGACACCCCGCAGCGGGCGGTGCTGCTGCTCGCGGCGTTCGTCGTCGTGGCCGGGACGCTCGTCATCCAGGGCATGACGCTGCCGGGGCTGGTTCGGCGGCTGCGGCTGCCGCCGCCCGACCCCGCGGTGGACGCGCTGCAGGAGGCGGCCGTGCTCAACGACATGACGCACGTGGCGCTCGAGAAGCTCGAGGAGCTCCGCGGCCCCGGCGACCCGCCGGAGGTCATCGACCGGCTGCGCAACCGGCTGCGGGACCGGACCGACTCGGCGTGGGAGCAGCTCGGCCGCCAGAGCACGCTGGTCGAGACCCCGAGCGACTCGTACCGGCGGCTGCGCATGGAGCTCCTGCGGGTCGAGCGCGAGCAGGCGCTGAAGGCCCGCGACAACGGCACGGCGGACGACGTGGTCCTGCGGCGCGTACTCGAACGCCTCGACATCGAGGAGTCGATGCTCGACCAGGACGACGACGAGCCGGCCGGCCCCGACCGCGAGCTGAGCACCCCGGCCACCACCGCCGGGTCGTGCAAACACCTGTCCCACGAGTGGCACGACGTGGACCCGAGCGCGCAGGACAGCTGCGCGGCATGCGTCGAGGAGGGGCTCACGTGGGTGCACCTGCGGATGTGCCTCAAGTGCGGCAACGTCGCCTGCTGCGACTCGTCGGTCGGCAAGCACGCGACCAGGCACTTCCACGACAACCGCCACCCGGTGATGCGCAGCTTCGAGCCGGGCGAGACGTGGCGGTGGTGCTACGTGGACCAGCAGCTGGGCTGACTGCCGGGGTGCGCGAGAATGCGGGCGTGGGTGTGCCAGACAGCAGGTTCCTCCGGATGGTGGACCGACTCGCCGAGGTCGAGCGGGCGCAGGCGCGCGACTACACGTCGTTCAGCGTGTGCGGCAAACGGTTCGGGTACTACTGGCCGCGCACCAAGACCGTCGGCCTGAAACAGACCATCTCCGAACAGATCGCCCTCGTCTCGGAGCGCCCGGACGTCTTCGAGGAGCAGTTCACGTCCGGCGGCTTCGGCTGGGTGGTCGTCCACCTACCGAGGATCGACGCCGACGAGCTGACCGAGCTGGTGTACGAGGCGTGGCGGCTCTCGGCGCCGGAGCCACTCGCCGAGGAGCACCCGCTCAGGTAGTGGCGGCGGTGGCCCAGCGGTTGGCCGTGAAGCGGAAGCTCGGCAGGTCGTCCAGGGAGAGCATCGCCTCGTAGGTGCGTTGGTAGCCGGTGTGCTGGATGCGCCATCGGCCGTCCGCGCGGGTGTAGCGGTCCTCGTAGAAGGCGGCGCCCGCGATGACGATCCGGTGTTCGGTCGCGATGATCGTGTCCTCGAAGGCCCACGTGCCGGTCGCCTCGTCGCCGTCGATGTCGATCTCCGGCTGGCTCGCGAAGTGGGTGGTGATCATGTCGGGGCCGAGCTTGTCGCGCAGGAAGGTCACCAGCGCGTCGCGGCTGGTGAAGCTCAGCGGGCGGCCGTAGGCGTTGGTGCCGTAGTCGACGGTCACGTCCACGGCGAGGGTCTCCGCCAGCTCGGCCCAGTTCTTGGTGTCCACACAGCGTAGGTAGCGGTACTTGAGGCGCTTGATCTCTTCCAGCGCGGCTAGGTCCATGACACCCAGTTTCCGCCGGATCACGACCGCGCACAAGAACGTGTTCTAGTTCGATCATGGTCAGGCCCGATATTCGGTCGCCACCGGCGAACCCTTGCGGCAGCATGGGAACCTCAGCGGCCGAGAGGGGGCGAACCGCCGTGTCGACCAGGAAGACGGCGGTGCGGCTGGCGCTGCACTTCTACCGGCGCGAGCTGACCCGCCAGAAACTCCTCTCGGTTCCCGCGCTTGCGTTGCCAGCACTGGGAAACATCAGCCTCCTCTACCTCGCGCCGCTGGTCGTCGCCCAGCTCGCCGGGCGACTGGCCGACGGCGCGGACGTCGGTCTCGCGACCGTGCTGCCCTCGGTGCTCGCCTTCGCCGGCTTCGTCCTGCTCGCCGAGGCGTTCTGGCGCCTCGGGGTGCACTGTCTCAACAGGACGGACGGCCGCGGCATCGAGAACCTCTACGTGCTCGGCATGAACGAGCTGCTCGCCAAGGACGCCGCCTTCTTCCACGACAACTTCGCCGGCTCGCTCACCAAACGGGTGCTGAGCTTCGCGTCCCGGTTCGAGGAGTTCGTGGACACGCTGGCGTTCGCGGTCATCGCCAACGTCGTGCCGCTGATCTTCGCGTCGGTGGTGCTGTGGCAGTACGACCCGCTGCTCGTCGTGGTCCTGGTCAGCCTCATCGCCTTCACCGGGCTGGTCGTCGCGCCGCTCATCCGCCGCCGCCAGGCGCTGGTCGACAAGCGGGAGGCGGCCAGCGCCAGGGTGGCCGGCCACGTCGCCGACAGCCTCGCCAACATGGCGACCGTGCGGGCGTTCGCCGCAGAGGAGCGCGAGGCCGACGAGCACCGGCGCCGGGTCGCCGAGCTGCGGCGCCTCGCCATCCGCTCCTGGGACTACGCGAACCTGCGCATCGACACGGTCGTCGCGCCGCTTTCGGTGCTCACCAACGCGCTCGGCCTCGTCCTCGCGATCGGCCTCGGCGGCGGGCGGCTCGGCGTGGAGGCGATCGTGGTGACGTTCGCGTACTTCTCCAACGCGACCCGGATCATGTTCGAGTTCAACCAGACCTACCGGCGCCTGGAGAGCTCCGTCACCGAGGCCGCTCAGTTCACCGAGCTGCTGCTCGAACCGCCGACCGTGGTCGACCCGGCCACGCCGGAGCCGCTGCGGCCGGTCGGCGCGGACGTCCGGTTCGAGCGGGTGCGGTTCGCGTACCCCGGCACGCCCGCGCTGTTCACCGGGCTCGACCTGGTCGTCCCGAACGGCACGAAGATCGGTCTCGTCGGCCGGTCCGGCGGCGGGAAGACGACCGTCACCCAGCTGCTGCTGCGGATGATGGACATCGAGTCGGGCGCGATCCGCATCGGCGGGCAGGACATCTCCCGGCTGCGCCAGGCCGACCTGCGCAGCCAGATCGCCTACGTGCCACAGGAACCGGCCATGTTCCACCGGACGCTGCGCGAGAACATCGCGTTCGCCCGGCCGTCGGCCACCGATGCCGAGATCCGCGCGGCGGCCGCGGCCGCGCACGTCACCGAGTTCGCGGAGACCCTGCCGGAGGGTTTCGAGACGCTCGTCGGCGAGCGCGGGGTGAAGCTGTCCGGCGGGCAGCGGCAGCGGGTCGCACTCGCCCGCGCGATCCTGCGCGACGCGCCGGTCCTGCTGCTCGACGAGGCGACCAGCGCGCTGGACTCGGAGAGCGAGATCCTCATCCAGCAGGCGCTGTGGCGGATCATGGCCGACCGGACCGCGCTCGTGGTGGCGCACCGGCTGAGCACGGTCGCGCGGATGGACCAGCTCGTCGTGCTCGACCGTGGCCGGATCGTCGAGCAGGGGCCGCACGACGAGCTGCTGCGCCGGCAGGGCACCTACGCCCGGCTCTGGCAGCACCAGTCCGGCGGCTTCCTCGACGACACCGACGACACCGACGACACCGACAACACAGACGCGGACCTGCTTGCCGAGGCCCGTTCCCGCACCTGACCCGGTGTGGCACGATCGCCCGGTGCGTCTGGGGAAGCTCGCTGGAGTGGTAGTGCTGGCCATGCTGCTCACGGCCTGCGTCGTCCGGGCCACACCCCCGCCACCGGACCGACCGCCGACCGCGACGTCACCGGTCGTGCCGGACTGTCCCGACTCCGGTCTGACGTTCGCGCTGGGCGTCGCCGACGCGGCGATGGGACTGCGGGTGCAGAACGTGACCATGACCAACTGCGGTGTCACCCCGTACACGGTGCTGGGCTACCCGGCGGTGCAGGTCCTTGACGAGGACCGCAGGGAGCTGGACCTCCAGGTCGGCCAGGGTTCCTCGGGGATCTCGACCGTCGAGGCGTTCGACGCCCCGCCCGCGGAGGTGACGCTGCGGCGGGGCGACTCGGCGACGTCCGGGCTGCTGTGGCGCAACACCGTCACCGACACCACCGTGCCGGCGACGCTCGGCGTCTACCTGATGATCAGCCCGGCGCCGGGGCAGCCGTGGCAGGAGGTCGAGGCGGATCCCGCCGCGCACATCGATCTCGGCAACACCGGGAAGCTCGGCGTCCAGCCATGGACGAGCCCCTGACCGGGAGCCGGCGCACGAGGTAGTCCGTCAGCGGGTCGCCAGGAAGCGGAACGAGCGGCCGCCCGATGCGGTCTCCGCGTCGTGGAACCCGGCCGCGCGCAGGCGTGCCGGCATGGTGTCGGGGTCCACCGGGACCATCGTGTCGCGGATGTGCAGCAGCCGGAACCGGAGGCTGAGCCTGCTGTCGGAGCCGGCGAACACGCCACCCGGGCGCAGGACCCGCGCGGCCTCGGCGAAGAGCCGGTCCTGCTGTTCCGGCGACGGCACGTGGTGCAGCATCGTGAAGCAGACGACCGCGTCGAACGACGCGTCGGCCAGTGGCAGCGCCGCGCCGTCGCCCTCGCGGACGTCGACCCGGTCGCCGAGCTGCGCCCGCAGGTCGTCGGCGAGCGCGCGGTCGACCTCGACGGCCGTGAGTCGCGCGCCCTGTTCGAGCAGCCAGCGCGACGTGATCCCGTAGCCGGGCCCCAGCTCCAGCACCTGACCGTCGAGCGGGACGTTCCGCATGGCCCACGGCAGCACCTCGGTCCGCATCCTCGTGGCCCACCCGTCCGAGCGGCACAGCCTGCGGTGCACGGCGTTCATCGGCATGCCCACGACGTTAGTACGCGAAGCGACGGCCCGGTGCTTCACGCGGTAGCCGCCGCTTGACCCGTGGCGCGGCCCGATCGTAAGGTCGGTGTTCCACTGCACAAACTCCGTGCCGTCGCGCGGCACACCGTGGAGCACGCGATGACGCTCGCTCTGGAGAACCTGACGGTCGTCGATCTGACGCAGGTGATGGCCGGGCCGTTCTGCTGCCAACTCCTCGGCGACCTCGGCGCCGACGTGACCAAGGTCGAGCCGATCGGCCGCGGCGACGCCACCCGCGAGGCCACCGGACACCGGCTGCCGCACGGGGAGAGCGCCGCGTTCGTCGCCGTGAACCGGAACAAGCGCAGCATCGCGATCGACCTGCGCAGCGCCGACGGGCTGGCCGCGTTCCTGCGCGTGGTGCGACAGGCCGACGTCGTCGTGGAGAGCTTCCGGCCCGGGGTCGCGAAGCGGCTCGGCGTGGACTACCCGGCGCTGCGGAAGGTCAACGAGAGCCTCGTGTACGCGTCCATCTCCGGTTTCGGGCAGACCGGACCGTACGCCGACCGGCCCGGCTACGACCTGATCGCGCAGGCGATGTCGGGGATCATGAGCGTGACGGGCGACCCGGCGGGCGCCCCCGTCAAGTCCGGCGTCCCGGTCGCCGACCTGTCCGCGGGCCTGCTGTGCGCGGTCGGGATCCTCAGCGCGTGCCTGTCCCGCACGGTCACCGGGCGCGGGCAGGCCGTCGACACGTCGCTCTACGACGCCGCGCTCGCGATGTCGGTGTGGGAGACGGCCGAGCTGTGGGCCACCGGCGCGGCGCCGGACCGGCTCGGCTCCGCGCACCGGGTGAACGCGCCGTACGAGGCGTTCGCGACCCGGGACGGATACCTCACCATCGGCGCCAACAACGCGCGGCTGTGGGCACGGCTGTGCGCGGTGCTCGACCGGCCCGACCTGCCCGACGACCCGAGGTTCACCACCAACACCGACAGAGTGCGCAACCGGGCCGCGCTCACAGCGGAGCTGGGTCGCGCACTGTCCACGAAGGACACCGACGACTGGGTCGAGCTGCTGCTGGCGGCCGGTGTGCCGGCCGGGCCGATCCGCGACTACCGGCAGTCGTGCGCGGACCCGCACACGCTCGCCCGCGAGATGGTCGTGACCATGGACCACCCCACCGAGGGACCGGTGCGGGCGCTCGGCATCCCGGTGAAGCTCAGCGAGACCGCGGGTTCGATCCGGCGGGTGCCGCCCCGGCTCGGCGAGCACACCGACGAGGTCCTGCGCGCGGTCGGCTACTCCGACGACGAGATCGACGCCTTGCGCGCCAAGGGGTTCGTGGCATGAGTGAACTCACGGTGGACTTCGACGGGCCGGTCGCCACGGCCACCGTCAACCGGCCAGACGCGCGCAACGCGATGACCATGGCGATGTACGACGCCCTCGCCGACTTCTGTGTGCGGGTCGACGAGAGCGCGGAGGTGCGGGTCGCGGTCGTGCGTGGCGCGGGCGGCAGGGCGTTCGTCGCCGGCACCGACATCAACCACTTCCGTGACTTCGGCGGCGCGCAGGACGGCATCTCCTACGAGCGACACCTCGAGTCCGTGCTCGGGCGCCTTGAGCGGGTGCGGGTGCCGACCGTCGCGGTGATCGAGGGCTACGCGACCGGCGGCGGGCTGGGCATGGCGGCGGCGTGCGACCTGCGGCTGTGCACGCCGAACGCGAAGTTCGGGCTGCCGATCGCGCGGACGCTCGGCAACTGCGTGTCCATGCCGACCTACGCCCGGCTGTCGCACCTGATCGGCCCCGCACGCACGCTCCACCTCATCTACACGGCCGGTTTCGTCGACGCGGAGGAGGCGGTCCGTATCGGGCTGGCGGCCGAGCTGGTCCCCGGCGCCGACCTCGAGACCCGCCTCGCCGAGCTGTGCACGCAGGTCGCCGGCCACGCGCCGCTGACGATGCTGGCCAGCAAGACCGCCTTGCGCCGGCTGCGCGACCACACGCTGCCGCCGGACGAGGACCTGATCTCGCTGTGTTACGGCAGCGACGACTTCCGCGAGGGCGTCAGCGCCTTCCTCGACAAGCGACCGCCCCAGTGGCACGGCCGGTGACGCCATGCCCTCATTCCGCTTCTGGCGGCCGCCGATACCCGAGCGTCGCGCTGACCCGCTGAGCCGCCTCGGTCACCAGCGCGCCGTAGGACTCGCGCAGCGCCGCCGGCATGCGGCTGCCCGGCGCGGAGATCGACAGGCTCGCCGACACCACCCCCTCGTGGTCGAAGATCGGCGACGCCACGGCGGCGATGTCGGTCCGCCACTCCCCCACATTCGTCGCGTAGCCCCGCTTCCGGACCAGTGCCAGCTCTGCGAGGAACTCCACCCAGTCCACAATGGTCCGATCAGTGTGGCGCTCGAGGCGGGCGCCGAGGATCGCCCGCACCTCGTCCTCCGGCCGGTGCGCGAGCATCGCCTTGCCGTTCGACGAGCCGTGCAGCGGCACCGCGCTGCCGAGCGCGATGACCGCGCGGATCGGGTGCTCGGTCTCGACCCGCTCGATCAGCACCGCCCGGTTCTCCTGCAACACCATCAGGTGCGCGGTCTCCCCGGTCTCCTTGCGCAGCTCCCGCATGATCGGCAGCGCCGCGTCCCGGACGCCGAGGTCGGCCACCGCGTGCTGTCCGATGTGGAGCGCCCGGGTCGTGAGCACCCAGCGGGTCGTCTCCGCGCCCTCCGGGCAGATCCAGCCGGCCGTCCACAGTGTCTGGAGCGCCCGCTGCACCGAGCTCTTCGGCATGCGCAGCCGCCGGGCCAGTTCCCCGACGCCGGCCGGCTGCGTGAAGGCGACCTCCTCGAGCACGCGGAAGGCCGCCAACACGGTACGCATCCCCTCACTCACGCCCGCAGTGTAAGCACCTGGTCCTCACAGCCAGCCCGGCAACACGAAGATCGTCCAGGCCAGCAGGGGCGCCACGACGATCATGCTCAGACCCCACGCCATCAGCCCGCGGAAGACCCGCTCCCGGACCTCCTCCGGGCTGCTCGCGACCGTGAGCGCGCCACTGGTCGAGAACGGCGAGGAGTCGACCACCGACGACGAGATGGCCAGCGCGATGATCATGCCGACCGCGCCGACCTGGCCGGTGAGCAGGAACGGCACGGCCAGCGGGATGAGCGCGCCGAGAATCCCGGTCGTCGACGCGAAGGCCGACACCGCCCCGCCGATCAGGCAGATCACGAACGCGGCGAGCAGCGGCACGCCGATGTCCGCGACTCGGTCGCCGAGCATGTCGATGGTGCCGACCCGTTCCATGAGGCTCACGTAGGTCACCACGCCGCAGATGAGCAGCACGGTCGGCCACGCGACCTGCGCCACGCCGACCTTGGTGGCCTGTGGGAAGAGCACGCAGATCACGGTGGCGACGCTCAGCGCCAGCAGACCGACGTCGATGTCGAACACGAGCGCGCCGACCACCAGCACGACCAGGCCGGAGAGCGTGACCACGCGTTGCGAGTTGAGCGTGACGACCTCCGTCACCGTGGTCGTCCGGGTGGCGGTGGTGCCGCCCGCGACCTCGTCCGGCTCCGGTTCCGGTTCTGGTTCCGGCGTGCCGTCCGGCTCGACGCGCCGGGCGAGCAGTTCCCGGCCGCCGAACAACACGAAGACGACGACGCTGAGCAGAGCGTTGAACACGAACGAACTGACCCACAGCAGCACCGGGTTGCCGGGCAGCCCGCTGCGTTCGACGACACCGTTGGTGATGACGCCGAAGACGGAGATCGGCGAGAAACCGCCCGCACTGGCGCCGTTGATGATCAGCAGCCCCATCAGCATCGGGTTGATGCGGTGGCGTACGGCGAAGTTCATGCCGACCGGCGCCATGATCGCGACCGCGCCCGGCACGACGGCGCCCACCATCGTCAGCAGGCTGGTGACCAGGAACATCACCCACGGAATGAGGGCGATCCGGCCCTTCACCGCGCGGACGCCCATGTGGATGAGCCAGTCGACGGTGCCGTTGGCCTTGGCGATGGCGAACAGCAGCGTCACCCCGACCAGCACCACGAACAGGTCACCCGGAAAACCGGAGAAGAGGTCATCCGAACTCTGGTCGAATACCAACGTGCCCACGAGGAATGCGCCGAGAAAGGCGATCGCCCCCATGTTCACGGATCGGAGGGAGGCGACGAGAACAATGAGAACCAGGACGATGATGGAAATAATCTGTTGGGACATGAGGACTCCCCGAGGCGACGGCGGCTCGCGAGACAGACGAATTATGGCCTGACCCACAATTGTTAGTCAACAGTTCACGAAAACCGACAGGAGTTGGCGATGCCATACCCGGCCGGCCGGCATTTCCTGCAAATTCCCGGTCCGACAAATGTTCCAGACCGCGTTCTGCGGGCGATTTCCGCACCGACGATCGACCACCGCGGCCCGGATTTCGCGAAGCTCGCCCACGAGCTGCTGGCCGACCTCGGACCGGTGTTCGGCACCACCGGGCCGGTCGTCACGTACCCGTCGTCGGGCACCGGCGCGTGGGAGGCCGCGCTCGTGAACACGCTGAGTCCCGGCGACCGGGTGCTTGCCTTCGAGACCGGTCACTTCGCGACGCTGTGGCGGGACCTGGCCACCACGCTCGGCCTCGAGGTCGACTTCGTGCCCGGTGACTGGCGGCACGGCGTCGACCCGGCGGCGGTCCGGGAGAAGCTCGCGGCGGACCGCGACGTCAAGGCGGTGTGCGTGGTGCACAACGAGACGTCGACCGGCGTCACCAGCCGCATCGCGGACATCCGGCGCGCCATCGACGAGGTGGGCCACCCCGCGCTGTTGCTCGTCGACACCGTGTCCTCGCTGGGGTCGATCGACTACCGCCACGACGAGTGGGGCGTCGACGTCACGGTCTCCTGCTCGCAGAAGGGGTTGATGCTGCCGCCGGGTCTGGGGTTCAACGCGGTGAGCGAGAAGGCGTTGCGTGCCGCGGAGAACGCCGCGTTCCCCCGTGCCTACTGGGACTGGCGCCCGATCCTGGCCGCGAACGAGCGCGGCTACTTCCCCTACACCCCACCGACGAACCTGCTGTACGGGCTGCGGGAAAGTCTGGCGCTGCTGCGAGAGGAAGGACTGCCCCAGGTGTTCGCCCGGCACCGCCGGCACGCCGAAGCCACCCGTGCGGCCGTGCGGGCGTGGGGCCTCGAGGTGCTCTGCCTCGACGAGCGCGAGCACTCGCCGGTGCTGACCGCGGTCCTGGTGCCGGCGGAGCACGACGCGGACAAGATCCGCGCGCTGATTCTCGACCGCTTCAACACATCGCTCGGCACGGGGTTGGGCAGGCTGGCCGGGCGCGTCTTCCGCATCGGCCATCTCGGCCACTTCAACGACGTGTCGCTGGTCGGCACGCTCGGCGGCGTGCAGATGGGTCTCGCGCTCGCGGGGGTGCCGATCGACGAGGGCGGGATCGGCGCCGCGCTGCGGGTTCTGGAGTCGGCATGACGGGCGAGCTGGAGCGTGGGCTGCGCGCCGACGTAGCCGGCGAGGTCCGGTTCGACGAGTACACGCGGCAGCTGTACGCCCGCGACGCCAGCATGTACGCCATCACCCCGCTTGGCGTGGTGTTCCCGCGCGACGCCGACGACGTCGCCGCTGCCGTGGCCGCCGCGCGTGCGCACGGCGTGCCGGTGGTGCCGCGCGGGGCGGGGACGAGCCTCGCCGGGCAGACGGTCGGGCCGGGGCTCGTACTCGACCTGTCCCGGCACCTGAGCCGGATCGTCGAGCTGGACCCGGAGGCGAAGGTGGCGCGGGTCGAGCCGGGTGTCGTGCAGGACGAGCTGAACCGGGCCGCCGCCGGGCACGGGCTGATGTTCGGGCCGGACACCTCGACCAGCAACCGCGCCACGATCGGCGGGATGATCGGCAACAACTCGGCCGGCAGCGGCTCGGTGCGGTACGGCATGACCATCGACCACGTCCGCGAGCTGGACGTCGTGCTGTCCGACGCGTCGCGCGCCCGGTTCGGCTCCGGCGCAGGGGACGCGACCGCCGACACCCTCGAAGGCAGGCTATACCGGGACCTGCCGCGGCTCGTCGCCGCCAACCGCGACGCGATCGAGACGGGCTTCCCGCCGTTCTGGCGCCGGGCCGGCGGCTACCGGCTCGACCGGCTGGCCAGGGAGTTCGACCTGGCGAAGTTCGTCGTCGGGTCGGAGGGCACGCTGGCGGTCACGACCAGCGCGCTCGTCGCTCTGGTCGACAAGCCACTCCGCACGGTCATCGCGGTCGGCCACTTCACCTCGACCCAGGCGGCGATCGCGGCCACCGAGGACGCGCTCGCGTGCGACCCGGCCGCGGTCGAGCTGATGGACCGCACCATCCTCGACCTGTCCCGCGAGCGGATCGAGTACGCCGCGCTCGGCACGATCCTCCACGGCGACCCCGAGGCGCTGCTGTTCGTCAGCTTCACCGGCGACGACGAACGCGCGCTGCTCGGCCGGCTGCGGCGGCTCACCTCGTTGTGGCGCAAGCACAACCACGGCTACCACACCCTCGAGGCCGTCACCCCGGCACAGCAGGGCGCGCTGCTGAAGGTGCGCAAGTCCGGCCTCGGGCTGCTCATGGCCGCCAGTGTCGGCGCGCTGCGACCGCTCGCGTTCGTGGAGGACACGGCCGTCGACCCGAAGCACCTCACCGAGTACACCGGCCGGTTCGCCGAGATCCTGGACCGGCACGGCCTGCGCGCCGGGTTCTACGGCCACTGCTCGGTCGGCTGCCTGCACATCCGGCCGTTCGTCGACCTGACCGAGCCGAACGGGGTGGCGACGATGCGCGCCGTCGCCGAGGAGATCAAGGATCTCGTGCGCGAGTACGGCGGCGTCAACTCCAGCGAGCACGGCGACGGCCTCGCACGCAGCGAGTTCAACCGGGAGCTCTTCGGCGAGAACCTGTACGAGGCGATGCGTCAGGTGAAGCGCCTGTTCGACCCCGACAACACGTTGAACCCCGGCAAGATCGTCGACGCCCCGGCGATGACCGACAACCTGCGCGACCCCGCTCTGCCGACGCCGCAACCGTTTCAGACCCGGCTGTCGTTCGAGGTCGTCGGCGGCATGCACGGCGCCGCCGACCGGTGCATGAACATCGGGCTGTGCCGCAAAAGTGACACCGGCGCCATGTGTCCGTCCTATATGGCCACTCGGCTGGAGGAGGACTCCACGCGGGGCCGCGCCAACGCGCTGGTGCACGCGTTGTCGGCCCCCGACCCCCGCGCGGCGCTCGGCGACGACCGGCTGCACGAGGTGTTGGACCTGTGCCTGATGTGCAAGGCGTGCAAGAGCGAGTGCCCGTTGGGCGTCGACATGGCGAAGCTGAAGACGGAGGCGCTGTCGCACCGCCACGACCGGCACGGCGTGCCCCTGCGGTCGAGGATCTTCGGCGGGATCCGCACACTGAACCGGCTCGGCTCCGCGACCGCGCCGCTGTCGAACCGGATCGGCTTCCTGCGCGGCCTGATGGAACGCCGGCTTGGCATCACCGCGCGACGACCGTTGCCACGCTTCCAACGCCGCAACCTCGTGACGTGGCACCGAAAGCGCCGTCCAGCGCCCAGCGGCCGGGAGGTCACGCTGCTGGCGGACTCGTTCACCACCTACACCGAGCCGGCCGTCGGCCGGGCCGCGGTAGAGCTGCTCGAACGCGCCGGCTACCGGGTCACGCTGGCGTCCGGCGGCTGCTGCGGCCGCTCAAGCCTGTCGAAGGGCCTGGTGGACGACGCCCGCCGCAAGGCGGCCGCGCTGGTGTCCCAGCTGGCGGGCACCACGTCCCCCATCGTGGGCTGCGAGCCGTCCTGCCTGCTGACCCTGCGGGACGAGACCCTGGCGCTCCTCCCGGACGACCCGCGCGCCCGCGACGTGGCCGGCCGAGTCCGCCAGGTGGAAGAACTGCTGACCGACGCCATCGACGACGGCGCGCTGCGACTGTCCGACACCGCATGGCCGGCGAACCGCAGAATCCTGTTCCACGGCCACTGCCACCAGAAGGCCGACGTAGGCACCGCCGCGACCATGGCCCTGCTCCGCCACCTCCCGGGCGCCGACGTCGAGGAGGTCGACGCGGGCTGCTGCGGCATGGCGGGTTCGTTCGGCTTCGAGGCAGAACACTACGAGCTGTCAATGAAAATCGGCGAGGACCGCCTCTTCCCCGCCGTCCGAGCCGAGACCGCCACGACCGTCATAGCGGCCACCGGAGTCTCCTGCCGGCAACAGATAGCCCATGGCACACAACGCAAAGCCCACCACCCACTCGAACTGATCCTCGCCGCCGCGGCGGAACAAATCCGCTGACGCCAGGTCGAACATGTCGAATACGGAGCGCTGCCCGGGTTGGGGCCACTAGAACGGCGCCGGTTCCGGATCAGCGATCGGTTCTGGTTCATGCGTGAACCGGAACCCGTGTTTCGTGATCCACGTCAGGCCACGACCGTTGCGCGACATCTCCACCCGCCACCCACCATGCGTCTTCGCTCGGTGGTGAGGCCGACAGGCGGGACGGACGTTGTGTTGGTCTGTCACCCCCAGCGGGAACGCCGTCACATGATCCAAATCGCACACGTGAGCCGGCTTCACACACCCCGGACCCGTGCAGGTCGGATACGTGGCTTCGATGTGGTCACGCAACGCCGCGGGCGGACTGTACTTACGCCGCCCCACATCAACCGCATGCCCGGTGCGTGGATCGGTCAGGATCCGTTGCCAGACCGCGTCCTTCTGGGCGGCCAACTTGAGCGCTCGCTGCGCAGGAAGCCATCCGTAGCCGGCGAGATAGCCCGGTTTCGAGTCCACCCCCAACACCGTCGACGCCGGCAGAGTGAGTCGAACATGCACCTTCGCGTTCTCGAATCCCTTACCCGCCAGACAATCCAGGGCGACATCGGACGTGATCTGATCCATGGTGCGACTATCGCCAGCGGACCTGATCTGCTTCGCGATCGCCCGGATCCGGTCATGGGCAAGCTGGACTCGCTCCGCATCACCCTGAAGCGTCAACGACGCCGCACCATCACCAAGATGCTCACGCACAACGCGACGAGCCTGCGACCTCACCGCGGCACGCGCCGCAGCAGCCTCCGGATCCGCACGCGCCACCGCACGACGCAACCGATAGTTGAGCTGCTGACCGCTCAACTCCCCCGCCTGCGCCACTATCTCCGCCTCCACCCGCGCGATCGCCTCATCCGACAGGACCTCAGCAGCCTCCACGATCCGTCGCGCCTTGAACTCCTCGATCTCTCCGGCACGCAACGCCGCGAACGTCGCAGGAAACCGCGTCGTCAACGCCACCGCCAACGCGATCCGACTCTGCGCGTACGGCGCTGACCACCCGAACGCCGCGGCAACTTCCAAATGCGCGAACTCATCAGAACTCAACGCCACAAACCGCGCGAGCTCATCCAACAACTCCGCCGTCTCCCCAGCGATACGACGAACCCTGCCGATCCCCCTGGAGAGCAACCCATGACCATCATCGAACATATGTTCAGCCTACCGCACGCCCACCGATTCCCCTTACACAGCAAGAAGAATCACCCAAACGAGTACGCCGCATCGTGCCGGAACACCGGGTCTATCCCAAACACCAACCAGTCCGACCCCAGATGTGGTGGCGGTCGCCCGGAAGGGCCAGGCCGCCGTCCACTGGCTTCGGGCGGGCTGATGTTGAGGGAAACGCGACCCGGTGTCACGCCGGAATTGGGACGACGCACACCTGACCAACGCCGCGGTCGATCTCCACGCTGACGCCCCGGAGTTCGGCAGCACACGCCAGGAAACGGGGCCTGAGCCGCAAAGCGGGACCGCCGGTGCACGACGACCTGGTGGCGCGGGACTTCACCGCACCGGCCGTGAACATGAAGTGGTTGACATCACCGAGCACCCGACCGGCGAGGGCAAGCTCTACCTCGCGATGGATGCGTTGCGCAACGCCATCGCGCACCTCGGTCACCGCGCGTCGGTCACCGCGAGGCGCGATCGTGCACTCCGACCGCGGCGGCCAGTTCCGCTCCCGCACGTACGTCACAGCCCTCCGGTCCGCCGGCCTGATCGGGTCATTGGGCCGAGTCGGCGCGTGTGGTGGAACACCCGTGACCAGCTGCGGCTGGCGATCGTGATCTGGATCGAGAAGACCTACCACCGCCGACGCCGACAACAAGCCCTCGACCGCCTCACCCCGGTCAAGTTCGGGGCAGTCCCATCTCGCCACCGTGACGTGTTTGCGGGCGGGTCGGATCGCGTAGGTGCCTTGATAAGGCCAGTGGGTGAAGACTTCACACTGTCGCACAAGGCACTGCGAAGCCTTGACGGCGCGACTGTTCAAGTTCGATGATATTCGTCAGGTTCTGGGTGATGCCGATCGATCCTGATGAATCGAGGGCGCAATGAGGCGTGGCATCGCGTTGAGTGCTGTCTGTCTTCTGGTGTTGGGTGTGTTGACGCTGGTCGGGCCGGTCACCGGGACCGTGCCGCGAGCCGCCGCCGTCGAGAACGGGTTGGCGCGCACGCCCGCGATGGGCTTCAACAACTGGAACGCGACGCACTGCCGCGCCGAGTTCAACGAGGCCATGGTGAAGGGGATCGCCGACCTCTTCGTGTCGCGGGGGCTGAAGGACGCCGGCTACGAGTACGTCAACATCGACGACTGCTGGGCGCTGCCCAACCGGGACGGCGCCGGCAACCTGGTGCCCGACCCGGTCCGCTTTCCCAACGGCATCAAGGCGGTCGCCGACTACGTGCACGGCAAGGGCCTCAAGTTCGGCATCTACACGAGCGCCGGCACGAAAACCTGTGACACGCTCGGCTTCCCCGGCGGGATCGGGCACGAACAGCAGGACGCGAACCTCTTCGCGTCCTGGGGCGTCGACTACCTGAAGTACGACAACTGCGGCGACCACCTCGGGCAGAGCGCGCAGCAGCGGTACACGGCGATGCGCGACGCGCTGAACAACACCGGCCGGCCGATCCTGTTCTCCATCTGCGAGTGGGGCCAGAACCAGCCGTGGGACTGGGCGCAGCCCATCGGCAACAGCTGGCGCACCACCGGCGACATCTCCGACAACTACGCCAGCATGCTCGGCATCTTCCGCGCCAACGTCGGCCTCGCCATCGACGCGCAGCGCGGCGGGTGGAACGACCCGGACATGCTCGAGGTCGGCAACGGCGGCATGACCGACACCGAGTACCGCAGCCACTTCAGCCTCTGGTCGATGATGAACGCGCCGCTGCTGATCGGCGCCGACCTGCGGGTCGCGAACCAGGCCGCGTACGACATCCTCACCAACCGCGACGTCATCGCGCTCGACCAGGACACGCTCGGCGTGCAGGCCACGGAACTGAGCAACGCCAACGGTTTGCACGTCCTCACGAAGCCGCTCGACAACGGCGACGTCGCGGTGGCGCTGTTCAACGAGACGGGCACGAGCGCCCAGATCTCCACCACGGCCGCCGCGGCCGGGCTCGGCAACGCGCCGTCCTACAGCCTGCGCGACCTGTGGACCAAGGCGGTCACCTCGACCACCGGCGCCATCGCGGCGACCGTGCCGGCGCACGCGACGGTCGTGTACCGCGTGAGCAGGACCGGGACGTTCGCCACGCCGCCGGCCGGCACCACACAGGTGTCGGCGCTGCCGGCGAGCCTGTCCGCGAGCGCGTGGGGCCCGGTCGAGCTGGACCGCAGCAACGGCGAGCGGGCCGGCGGCGACGGCCGCACACTGACGATCGGCGGCACCACCTACGCCCGCGGCCTCGGCGTGCACGCCCGCAGCGAGGTGCGCTACTACCTCGGCGGCCGGTGCACGAGCTTCCAGGCGTGGGTGGGCCTCGACGACGAGACCGGCAACGAGGGCAGCGTGTCACTCGAGGTCTGGACCGCCGGCCGGCAGCTCGCCACCAGCGGTGTCGTGCGCGGCACCGACCCGCCGCGCCGGATCACCGCCGACCTCACCGGCGTGCAGTACCTCCACCTCGCCGTACTGCCCACTGTGGACGGTTCGCGCTACGACCACGCGGACTGGGCGGACGCGACGGTCACCTGCTCCTGACCACCGCACGCAGGCCGGCCGCGGCGAACGTGTCGAGCACCCGCCCGGTGGCGGCGTCGACGCGGGCGACACGGTCGGTCTGTCCGACGAACAGCTGCCGGCCGTCGGGCCGGACCGTGAGCCCCCGCACCGGCGCGGGCAGCGACCACGTGCCGTCGACCCGCAGTGTCGTGGCGTCCACCCGCCGCAGCAGGTTCGCGGCGCCGACGTACAGCGTCGCGCCGTCCGGTGCGACCGCCATGGCCGCGCCCGCGCCGCCGGACCCGTTATCGGCGAGCGTGCCGACCCTCGTGACGGTCAGGTTCGCCGTGTCGGCGACCGCGATCCGTTTGGTGGTCAGCTCACCGACGTACAGCCGCGCGCCGTCCGGGGAGACGGCCAGCGCGTGCGCGCCGGCGGCGTGGTGACCGAACGGGTCGGGCAGGTCGAGGCAGTAGGCCCACCCCTCGGTCAGCGACAGCACGTGCACGAACGCGTGCACCGTTCGCCCCTCGCCACCGCCCAACAGGTCCCTGGTGTGCTGGTGTTCGCCCTGGTGCAGGTAGAGCGTGTACAGCCGCGTTCGGTCCGGGGACAGCACGGCCTGCCGGCCCTCGCCGCGCATCTCCTCCTCGGCGCCCGGCGGCACGATCCGCTTGTCCCGCAACAACAGTGGCTGCACCAGACCGGCGGACAGCTCCACCCTGCGCACCCGGTAGCGGTCCGGCGCGGTCGCCGGCAGGTACTCCAGCACGAAGAGGTGGGCGTCGTCGGCGGAGAACGCCTCCGGCTCGAAGTTGCCGGGCAGGTCGAGGGTCCGTGCCGGGCGGGCGCCGCTCGGGTCGGCGATCACGATCGTGGTGCTCGAGCGGCCGGTGACCCGCCCGTCGGTCAGCGCGACCTGCGTGCCCGAGGTCGACACGACGCGGGCCGTGAGTCCACTCGGCACGCGTGCGGCGGCCAGCTGCCGGTTCGTGCCGGCCGCCAGCGTGACGAGCCGGTCGCCGCGCACCGCGTACAGCCGGGACCAGTCGTGGTTCGCGACCGTGGCGTCGGCCGACGACACCGCTCCCCCACTGTCGGTCGCGGTGATGCCGCGCTGGGACTGGAAGAACACCACGTCCGTGTCGGTCGGCGGCGCCTGCGCGCAACCGACCGACACCAACGCGACGACAAGGAGAACAAGAGCGGGCCTCATGCCCTCCCTACACCGGCCGGGCCGGCGCGGTTCCGGTCAGCCGCCGTTGACCAGCTGCAGGTAGTAGCCCCAGTCCCAGTTCGGCCCCGGGTCGGTGTGGTCGTTGCCCGGCACCTCACTGTGGCCCACGATCGACTCGCGGTTCTTGGCGATCCCGTACGTGTCGCACAGCCACGCGGTGAGCGCGGCCGACGAGCGGTACATCGCGTCGGTGAACCAGGAGGGGTCGTCGACGAAGCCCTCGTGCTCGATGCCGATCGAGTACGGGTTGCCGGAGCGGGCGTGCCACGCGGTGTCGGCGTCGTTCACCATGTGGGTGATCTCGCCGTCGGACGACCGCACGACGTAGTGCGCGCTCACCTGTGCGTCCGGGTTCTTGAACCAGCTGATGGTGCCCGCATACGAGCCCTGGGTGACGTGGATGACCACCGCGGTGATCGCCGACGTGCGGCCGGGCGCGTAGTTGGCGGTGCGCTCGAGTCGGCGCCGGCGCGCGTTCGCCGCATCGTCGAGCCGTGTCTTGCCGCCGACCCGACCGCGCGCCCGACACCGGCCGCGTTGCTGGACCTGGTCGGCGAGGTGATGCCGTCGACCCGCCCATGGCCCGCGGCGGTCCACGACCTGACGACGGCGCAGCGCGCCGAGGTCGCCCGCGCGCTGGAGTCGGATCCGCACACCCGGCTGCAGGTCCACCCGCTCGGCGACCGGGAGGAGGAGTTCGAGCCGTTGACGGCGCGGACCGCGGACCCCACCCGGGCCGAACCGCGCAGACCACAGACCACGATCCTCGCCGTGCTCGCGGCGCTGGCCGGCGTGCTCGCCGGCGGGTTCGCGGCGTCGTTCATCTTCGGCGCGAGCGACCCCGACGACCTGCCCAGCGGCCTCGACGAGCTGACCGGGCCGGCGATCGGGACGCTACTGCGCAGCGCCGCGTTCTCCGGAGTCCTCGTCGGCGTCACGCTCGGCGTGGTCACCGCGGGACTGATCCGTGTCATCGGCGGCCCCCGCACCGCCGTCGTCTGCCGGGTGCTCCTGATCGGCCTACCGGTCGTCGGCCTCGTGCTCGGCAGACTGGCGGAACGCGAGGACATGCCGATCGACCTCCTGACCTACGGCCGCGGCGGCGACGGCCTCGGCATCACCGGCACCGTCATCGGTGTGCTGCTCGGAATCGCGGCCGTCCCGCTCGTGCTCACGGTGTTCCCGAACATCAGACTCCGCCAGACGGTGGGGGTCGTGGTCTGGCTGGGGGCGACGTTCTCCTGCGCGGTCGTCGGCGGCCTGTCCGGCGGGTACGGGTGGACCGGCGTCGTCATCGCCGACACCATCACAGTCAGCGGGTTCGTCGTGGTGGGCGCGTGTGTCGGCGGCAGCTGGGCCTTCCGGGCCATGCAGTCCATGCGGTCCGCGCCGGTCCCCAGCACCCCCGTGAGCCCGCCCGGCTGACGAGAGCTGCCGCAGTACGAGCAGCCCACTGTCATGCAGCACAACGAGAGTCGCGGGGTGGGTCAATGCCTCGACGCGTCTGCCGAGCGACGCGACAATCGGCTTCTGGTGAACCGAGGCACCCGGCTAGAAGCTCGCCTCGACGTCGTCCGCGGCCCAGTTCGGCCTGGTAGTCGCCGATGCGGAACTCCACGCAGGACGGGGGCCGTCGATCGGCTGCGCGAAGAAGGCGGTCGGCGATGTCCTGAAGGACCCCTTCATGTCGTTGAGTGACATGAAGGGGTCCTTCATGGCATCGCCGACCAACGACCGCTTCGCCGGCGGGCTCAGTTGGTGGCCACCGCTAGGTCCGGGGACCGCGTCGCCGTGTCGAGGCGGCGGGCCAGGCGGTTGCCCGCGATGACCCGCGCGACCATCGGCGGCGTCATCAGCCGCGGTGGTTTCTCGACGAACGCGCTCACCCGCAGGAAACGGGCCGCCACCACCGGATCGTGCTGGGCCGCGATCAGCAGCCTGCCGACGTAGGCGTTCACGAGCCGGACCGGCACTGGCCTCGGACCGTCCACATAGGGCAGTGCGAGGTCGGCGCCGACGGCCATGTCCCACGCGACCTGGATCGGTTTCGCGGCGGCACGGAAGAAGCGCCGCGCGAGCTGCCTGTCGCCCTGGCGCAGGCAGTCGTGCAGCGCCAACGCCTCCAGCGCGGCGACCGACATGCCCTGCCCGTAGATCGGGTTGAAGGCACACATGGCGTCGCCGAACACGAGGAGGCCGTCGGGGAAGGTGCGCGAGCGCGCGCACCCTGGCGCGGACGCCGGCCTCGAGGAACGGCCTGCTCGGCTGGTACAGCGGTTCGACGTCGACCTTCGGCGACACGCGGTGCGTGCCGTCCGGGCGGAAGTCGAGCCTCGCGTAGTCGGTGAGCTTCGTCCCACCGCCCGCGACCAGCTCGTCCAGCAGCCCGGGGAACAGCTCGTCGACGACGTGCGAGCCCCCGGGCAGCAGACCGTGGACGTGCCTGCCCTGCGGCACCCCGCGGCGGTTGCTCGGGGACCGCGACAGCGGGTCCCGCTCCACTACCGTCACCCGGTCGCAGGCGCAGGACCTCGCCGCGCTCATCCCGCACAGCGAGCTGCGTTTTCTGCGCAGCCGCAACCACATCCTCACCGCGGACGAGCCGGCGTGGCCGGTCTTCCTCGCCGAGATCAACCGCTTCCTCGCGACCGACCCGACATCGCCCGCCGTCGACGTCCGCGACGGCAGCTACGACCTCGGCCGCCCCACGTCCGGCTTGCGGTAGTCGCAGACACCGGTCGGGAAGATCTGCTTCATGCGGTCCAGCTCCGCGCCGCTCGGCCGCCACGACCCGTAGACGCCACGCGCGACCGCGGAGCGCACCGGTTGCAGCGCGCACTTGTAGACCTGCTCGTCGAACGGGCCACCGGCCACCGTGCGGGACGTGCCGTGGATCGGGAACCGCTGTGTGCACGGGCCGTCGCGGCCGTCGTCGAGGATGCCGCGCCACGCGTCGGAGCCACGGTAGAGCAGCGTGCCGTCCGTGGCGAAGCAGCTGTCCACGGCCGCCGCCGGTTTGGCGCGGGGCACGCTCAACCCGGGGTGGGCACGCAGGTTCCCGAGCCACTCGTCCATCACCGCGAGCGCCATCGGGGTCTGGTCGAACGCGCGCGCGGGACGGGCGTCGGTGAACCACACCACCTGGTTCGCCGCACTGCCCTGGCCGTCCAGCATCCGTTGCCGCGACGCGAACGACTGCCGCGCGTTGTGCATGTCCAGCTCGTCGTCGAGGTAGTGGCGCCAGTCGATGACCGGGATGTCGACGCGGCCGTCGAACACGAGCCCGGACCGGTACGCGGCCCGCATCGCCTCGACGTCGCCCGCGCTGCGCGGAGCCACCCCGTCCGGGCCGGGCGGCAGGATGTTCCGCGCGCTCCACACGTCCACATCGGACGGACAGGCCGCCGTGACGAACGGGCAGCCCTCCTGCACGGCCTTCTCCGGCGGCTGCCACCCGCCGACCGACGCGTTCAGGTCGAGGAAGTCCGCCGGCGTGAGGTCACCGTCGACCAGTGCCTTCAGTCCATACTGGACACCGACGTTGTCCCAGGTGGACCTCGCGTAGCCGGTGACCGGGTCGCGCCCGTACACGTTGACCGCGTCGTTCCAGTGCGTCCACTCCACCCGCGCCTGCTGTTCCGGCGTGATGCCCGGCGCGGTGCCGAACTTCGGGTTGAGCACGAGCGGGGACAGCCCGCGCCACCCCTTGACGCACTCGGTCGAGCCCGGCGTCGCCAGCCACGGCGTGAGCGGCTGGTACGGGTTCGCCACGGTGTCCGACGACGCCAGCCCCTCGATCAGCGACCGGTTGCTCCACTGCCGCCACTTCGACGTCGGGTCCGCGCGCACCTCGAGGTCCATCCAGCGCTCGAGAAGCTCACAGTCGCCGACGTGGATGGTCTGGGTGACCATGTCCGGGTAGGAGTACTGCGGGATCGCGCCGTCGAGCAGCCCGCGGTGGTTCTGGCCGTACACGTACTGCTGGATGCCGCCGCCGGAGCCGCCGAGCCCGACCGTGTACTCGGGGTCGCCGTACTCGGTCACGAACCGCGACTTGACCATCAGCGCGGTCTCGCCGCCGAGCACCAGGTTGTAGTGCGTGTTGGTCTTCGTGCCGGTGGACCAGGCGATCGCGTAGCCCTGGCCGAGCCCGTAGGTGTAGCGGGACTCGCTCTGGTTGTTCGAGCCCTGGTAGTGGCCGATGGCCACGCCGCCGCCGAAGTAGTAGATCAGCTTGCGGTTCCAGTGGGGCAGCGCGGCCGGGCCGGTCGCCGTGGGGTCGAGCACCGCGATCGAGTACACGAAGCGGTTGATCGTGCCGCGCTCCCACCGGATGACGAAGTCGACCGTCGCGCCCGCGCCGGTCGTCGTGGTGGTCATGTCGGCGGGGCGCGGCGCCGCCGGGTCGTACGGGCGCCACGTGTCGGCCGTCGACCGGTAGTAGTGGTCGGCCCTGGTCGGCAGCGAGCAGTCGGTGTCGAGGAACGGTCCGGTGAGGTCGAACCCGGCGAGGTGCTCCGGTGTGGCGCAGAAGAAGTCGGCCTGCGGCGGCCCGGAGAACATCGGCCCGGTGCTCGGGTGGTTGACCAGCCGCAGCGCGGCCGACCGGCCCCTGACCCGCGCCGTGACGGTGCTCGCGCCGAGCGGCAGGTCGCGCACCACGCCTTCGAGCGCGTGCGGCGCGTGGTCGTCCGGTGCGAACGCGTCGCTGACGTCCACCCCGTTCACCGCCACGGACGCCGACTCGAGCGGCGCCGATCTCGGCACGACCACCCGGACGCGGGCCGCGCCGCCGCTGACGTACCGCGCCGGCCCGGACAGCGTCTCGACCCGCAGCGAGCCGGACGTCCGCTCGGCCGCGGCGGTGACCACGGAGCCGATCAGACCGGCCGCGAGCACCGCGGCGACAAAGGTGGTTCGGCGCGCCATCGCGTCCTCCTGGCCTCGCGGTGCCCAGCCGCACAACGCTAGGCCGACACCACGAAACGGTCAACGCTCCGGCGTCGCGCGGCTCAGCCGGTTACCGAGCCCACCGTCACCTGCCACTCGCGCAGCCAGCGGTCCTTCGTGACGTCCAGCTGCGTGTACGGGTCGTCGGCGACGAGGGCTTCCGCCGCGGCCTTGTCGTCGACCTGGAGCAGGATGACGCCGCCGGACTTGTCGTCGTACGGGCCGGCGGCCACCAGCGCGCCGTCGGCCGCCAGCTTCTTCAGGTACGCCACGTGGTCGTCGCGGCGGGCCGCGCGCAGGTCGGTCTCGTGGTAGCCATAGGTCAGTATGAACAGCGCCATCTGGTTTCTCCTTGTGTGTCAGTCAGTTCGACAGTCCGTACACCCGCCGGGCGGTGCCGGCGAAGATCGCGGCCCGGTCCTCGGCCGGCAGGTGCGCGAGCGCGTCCTGCCATGCCGCGACCAGCGGCGGCAGCTCGGTCCAGAGCTTCTCCACCGGGAAGTTCGTGCCGAACATGGCCCGGTCCGGACCGAACCAGCCGAGGGTTTCCGTTGCCACGAAAGAGATGAACGACGGGTCGAGGCGACGTGTGAACGTGCCCTGCCCGGTCAGCTTGACGACGACGTTCGGCAGCGCCGCCAGCCGCGCCATGCCGGTCCGCCACGCCCGCACCTCGGCGTCGTCGCGGCTGGTCAGCATTCCGGCATGCACCAACACGAAGGTGACCTCCGGGACGTCCGCGACCAGCTCCGCGGCGTCGGCCATCTGGCCGGGGAAAACCTGCAGCTCGAACACCCAGCCCAACTCCTCCAGCCCGCAGAGGTTCCGCCGGAACACCGGGTCCTTCATCCGGTCCGGGGCCGACGCGAACCGGAACTCCTGCCGTTCGTGCCAGTGCAGCTGCAGCCGTGTGCCGCGCACGATCGGCAACGCCGCCTGCTGCTTCATGACGTCGACGGCGTCGGGGCTGAACAGGTCGGCCGACCCGACGACCGCCGTGGGCCAGCCCGTCTCCTGGTTCAGCTCGTTGAGCCACCGCACTTCGGCGAGCACCTGGTCGGACGGCCAGTTCGTCTGCACGTACACCGACTGCGTGATCCCGCCGGACCGCGCGTCCTCGAGGTACTCGCCGATCAGGTAGTCCCGCTTGATCGGCTCGTACGGCCCGAAGATCCTCGGCACCATCGGGCCGGACAGCCACGGCAGGTCCTTCGTGCGCCAGACGTGGTGGTGCGAGTCCACTATCTCCATGCGTGCGCTCCTTTCGTGAGCTGGTCGCGCGCGGTCTCGAGGTCACGCACGCCGGCGAGGGCGTCCACGTGGCCGACGACGCGGGCCATGCCGCGGGTGACGGGCCGGTAGGCCGGGTCGCAGGCGAGCGGGGACCACCAGACGAGCCGGTGGCCCAGCAGCGACAGCCGGCGCACCGCCTTCGTCAGCGGCACGCAGTCGCCGCGTTCCAGACCGTCGGACAGCACGAGCACCAGCGCGCCGCGGGCCATCCGCAGCCGCCGGGTGTTGCCGAGGAACTCCTGCAGCGACGGCCCGATCCTGGTGCCGCCGCCGGCGTCCCGGACCACCTCGGCGAGGCCGGACAGCGCGGCGTCGACCTCGCGGACCCGCAGGGCCGAGGTGACGTGGGTCAGCGTCGTGCCGAACGTGAAGACCTCCGCGCGGTCGCACACGCCGACCACGGCGTGCGCGAACCGCAGGTAGTCGGCGCTGTGCTGCCTCATCGAGCCGGAGACGTCGATGAGGACGAGCATCGGCCGCTGCCGCTGGGGGTGCCGGCGCCAGCGCAGGCCGACGACCTCGCCGCCGGTCCGCCACGCCTCCCGGTGGACCTTCCGCACGTCGAGCCGGTCGCCGCGGCGGGCGGGCCTGCGGCGCCGGGACCGGATCGTCGGCACCGCGCCCGGCAGCAACCCGCGCAGCTCGGCCAGAACGCGCCGGTCGTCGGTCGTCGCCGCGAAGGACGCCCGACGGTCCACAATGGACCAGCTGGCCTCCCGGCCGGCGCCCTCCTGGACGACCTGGTCCGGCGGGTCGCCGTCGGACGGGTCGGGCGCCTGCCGCTCCTGCCCCGGGACGTCCACTTCGGACGGTACGACCGCCACGGCGCCGTCGCCGAACCAGCGCGCGAACACCGGGTCGAACACCTCGGCGTCGCGCAGCGCGGTCGTCAGCGTCGTCCGCGCGATCCAGTACAGGTGGCGGACGTCGCGCGGCGGGACCGAGGCGAGCGCGCGCAGAAAGTCGCGCTGCCTCTGGACCGGCACCGGCAGGCCCTGCTCACGCAGGTCCCGGAGAAACCCGCGCACGTGGTCGACGGCGGACGTCATGTCAGCCGATCAGCTCCTCGAAGTCACGGCGCACCAACGCCATGTCCTCCTCGTCCTTGATCAGCAGTCCCAGCGCGCGGCGCAGCGCCACCGGCCAGGGGTCGCCGGTGCCGGCGAGCGCGACCGCGCCGCGCGCCCACTCGACGGACTCGGCGATGCCCGGCCGCTTCAGCAGGTCCAGGCGGCGAGCGCCGGCGACCGCGCGCACCAGCGTCGTCGCGGCGTCCTCCTCGATGGTGGGGACGTGCGCACGGACGATGGCGCGCTCGCGTTCGTTGTCGGGGAAGGGAATCCAGTGGTACAGACAGCGCCGTTTGAGCGCGTCGTGCAGCTCGCGGGTGCGGTTCGAGGTGAGCACCACGACGGGTGTCACGGTCGCCCGGACCGTGCCCAGCTCGGGGATGGTGATCTGGAAGTCGCCGAGGTACTCCAGCAGGAACGCCTCGAACTCGCTGTCGGCGCGGTCCACCTCGTCGACGAGCAGCACCGCGCCTCGTTCGCAGCGCAGGCTCCGCAGCAGCGGGCGTTCGAGGAGGAAGTCGTCGCCGTAGACGTCGCCGACGGCGCGCTCCGCCGCCGCCCGCAGGTGCAGCAGCTGCTTCGGGTAGTCCCACTCGTACAGCGCCTGCCCCGCGTCGAGACCCTCGTAACACTGCAGCCGCACCAGTTCCCGGCCGAGCACACTGGCGAGCACCGAGGCGATCTCGGTCTTGCCGACGCCGGGCTCACCTTCCAGGAGCAAGGGCCGGCCGAGGGTGAGCGCCAGGTAGACGGCGGTGAGCAACCCTTCGTCGGCGAAGTACCGCTCGTCGCGCATCCCTTGCGCCAGATCGGTTTCGTTCATGAGTCCGCGCGAAGAGCGTCAAGGCCCCGCAGCACCCGCTCCGGCGTGAACGGCATGTGCTCCAGCCGCACCCCGCACGCGTCGAAGATCGCGTTCGCGATCGCCGGGATCGGCGCGTTCGCGGTCATCTCGCCGATGCCCTTCGCGCCGTACGGGCCGCTCGCCGCCGGGCGTTCCAACAGGACACTGTGCTGCTCCGGGATGTCCGCGGCGGCGGGCATCAGGTACTCGGTGAAGTCCTTCGGACCGTGGTCGCGCACCGGGTAGTACGGCTCGGTCGCCTCGAACAGCGCGTGCGACATGCCCATCCACGCGCCGCCCTCCACCTGCTGCGTGGCCATCGCGGGATGCAGCGCACGGCCGATCTCGTACACGCTGTACATCCGCAGCACCTCGACGACCCCGGTCTCGTCGTCGACCTCGACGTCCGCGACCGTGCACGCGTGCGCCTGGCACGAGTCCGGGTCCATCTCGCCGGTCTCCGGCACCACCTCGCTCTTCTCCTTCATGAAGACGCCGCGGCCGGAGATGGTGCGGCCGTGCTTGAAGTGCGCTGCCATGGCCAGGTCGGTGATGTGGATCTTCTTCAGCTCGGAGCCCTTCAGCTTGACGAACCCGGTGCCGTCGGTCTCCAGGTCCGCTGCGTCGACCTCCAGCTCCTCGGCCGCGACGTCCAGCATCACCGCACGCGCCTCCGCGGCCGCCATGATCACCGCGTTGCCGACCCGGTGTGTGCCGCGGCTCGCGAACGTGCCCATGCAGTGCGGGCCGGTGTCGGTGTCCGCCGTGTCGACGAGGACGTTCTCGAACGGCAGCCCCAACGTCTCCGCCGCGCACTGCGCCACGACCGTCTTGAGCCCCTGCCCGAGGTCCACTGAGGACAGTGAGATCACGAACGTGCCCGTGGTGGTGGCGTGGATCAGCGCCTGCGACGGGTCGCCGCCGAGGTTCATGCCCGTCGGGTAGTTGACCGCCGCGTAACCGCGGCCGAGCAGCCGCGCCATTACCGCCCACCATCCATCGAGGACATGCTCCGGTAGGGCTCCGGCAGCTCGTGCCCCACCAGCTCGGCCGCCTTCTGGATCACCTCGACGAGCGCGGTGCCCTCGGCGATCTTGCGGTGCGCCTTCAGGTCCCCGTCCCGGTAGGCGTTGCGCAGCCGCAGCTGCAGCGGGTCGATGTCCAGTGCCCTGGCGATCCGGTCCATCTGGGACTCCAGCGCGAAGTCCCCGATCGTCACGCCGAAGCCGCGCATCGCGCTCGACGGAGTCCGGTTGGTGAACACGCAGTGGCAGTCGACCCACACGTTCGGGATCGTGTACGGGCCGGGGAAGTGCGCGGCGGCTTTTGTTGTGCCGTACGGGGTGTGCCGCGAGTAGGCGCCCGCGTCGATGTAGGCGGTGACCTGGCGCGCGACGATCCGGCCGTCGGCCATCACCCCGTCCTTGAGGTAGATGCGCTCGGCCGCCCTCGGCGAGGACACCTGCATCTCCTCGTGCCGGCCGTAGACGAACTTCACCGGCCGGTGCGTGACCATCGCGGCAACGCACGCCACCGGTTCGACGACCACGTCGACCTTGCCGCCGAACCCGCCACCGACCGTACCGCCGACGATGCGCAGCTTGTTGAACTCGGTCTCCAGGATCAGCGCGGTGTTGTCGAGGGTGAAAAAGCACGCCTGGGTGTCGGAATGGATGCGCAGCCGGCCGTCCGGCTGGGGCACCACCACGCAGCCGGTCGTCTCGACCGGCGCCTGCTCGATCGGCGAGGACTGGTAGCGCCACTCGAAGATGTGGTCGGCCTCGGCGAAACCCGTTGCCACGTCACCGAACCGAACGCGACGGCAGTGGTGCCCCTCGTAGGTGAAGTAGTTCTTCCCGTGGTACTCGTTGACCACCGGGGCGCCCTCGGCCAGCGCCTCCTCGACGTCGAACACCGGCGTCAGGTCGTCGTAGATGACCCGGATCGCGGCGGTGCCCGCGTACGCGGCGGCTTCCGTCTCGGCCACCACCGCGCAGATCGGCTCACCGAGGTAGCGGACCTTGCCCTCCGCCAGGATCGGCTCGTCGTCCGGGGTGACCCCGATCAGCTTCAGCGGGGTGTACAGGTTGTTCGGGATGTCCTTGTGGGTCAACACCTTCACCACACCGGGCACGGCGAGCGCCGCGGTGACGTCCACCGACCGGAGCCACGCGTGGTGGCGTGCCGAGCGGTGCATCTTCAGGTGCAGCAGCCCACTCGGGCGCACGTCCTCGAAGAACTCGGTGCGGCCGGTCACGTGGCCGCGCGCGTCGGACCGCTGCACCACGGAGCCGATCACCGTGAAGTCGCTCTCGCGTTCGCCGGCGAAGTAGCTGCCGTCGATGGGACTGCGCCGGTAGGTCATCAGGCCGGCCGCCCGTCGCGCAGCCGGCGCCGTTGCGCGGCGTCCAGGATGGCCGTCACGATCGGCTCGTATCCGGTGCAGCGGCAGACGTTGCCGGAGATGGCCTCGACGACGTCGGCGCGGGTCGGCGCGGGCTGCTCGGCCAGCAGCGCCTCGGCCGTCATGATCATCCCAGCCGTGCAGAAGCCGCACTGGGTGGCGAAGTCGTCGAGGAACGCGCTCTGCACCTCGTCCAGCTCGCCGTCGGCCCCGACCCCCTCGAGCGTGCGCACCGACGCGCCCTCGACCGTCTCGACCGCGACGAGGCATGCCGGCACCGGCCGGTCGTCCACCAGCACGGTGCACGACCCGCAGGCGCCCTGGGCGCAGCCACGCTTGGCGGCGGTCAGCCCGAGGACGTCCCGCAGCACGGTCAGCAGCGACATGCCCGGGTGGACGATGAACTCCTGCTCGCGGTCGTTGACGGCCAGGGACACGATCCGGGACACCATGTGTGCGCCTTTCATTGTTCGCCGAGCAAGGCCCTGCGGACGTGGACGGGAAGCACGCGGGCGCGGTACCACGCCGACGCGTAGGGGTCGTCGAACGGTGCGGTGCCCTCGTGCGCCGCCGCCGCGGCCGCCTCGACCGACGACCGGTCCAGCGGCGCGCCGACCAGCGCCTGTTCCGCAGCGAGCGCCCGCATCGGCCGCGGCGCGACGCCGCCGAGCGCGATCCTGGCGTCGGTCACCAGTCCGTCCTCGACGGTCACCGCGGCGGCCACGGTCACGATGGCCGCGGAGTTGTGCTTGCGCCGCATGGCTTTCCGGTAGCGCCACGCGCCGGCCGGCACCGCGAAGCGGACGGCGGACACGACCTCGGCCGGGTCGACGGGCTCGCCGACCGGCAGCTCCCGCGTCCCGCCGGCGCGCACGACCTCGACCCGCGCGTCGAGCGCCAGCAGTGCCACCGCGAGGTCGCCGTAGGGCTGGGCGACGAACAGGTTCCCGCCGACGGTGGCCAGGTTGCGTACCGGCGGCGAGGCGATCGACCGGATGACCGGGCGCAGGAACGACAGCCGGTCGTCCGCGCCGACCGCGCCGAGGGTGGTCGCCGCGCCCACCGAGACCGTTCCGCCGTTCACCGTGATCCCGGTGAGCCCTGCCCGGTTGAGGCAGATGAGCCGGCTGACCGGCACCGCCCCGGTGTTCACCCTGGGCATCACGACCGTGCCCCCACCGAGGAGCCATCCCCCGTCCAGCAGCAGGCCGGCGGCCTCCGCCGCGGAAGACGGCATGAACACGTTCGACAGCACCCGGCGCCTCCCCAGTGAAGTTACTCGATTATCGATAATTGATAACCTGCCGGAGACGGTACGTTTGCCGTCACGAGACCGTCAAGCCCCCGAGGAGCCGATGACAGAGACACAGTTGCCCCGGCTCACGCTGAGCCGGCAGATCCGGGACGCGCTCGTGCGGCGCATCGTCTCCGGCGAGCTGGCGCCCGGCGAGCGCCTCGTCGAGACCCGGATCGCGGAGAGCTACGGCACGAGCCAGGCGCCGGTGCGCGAAGCGCTGCGCGAGCTGGAGGCGATCGGCCTGGTGGAGACCAGGCCGCGCCGCGGCACGTTCGTGCGGCACTTCATCCAGCAGACGCTGCGGGAGAGCTACGTCGTCCGCGCCGCGCTTGAGGAAGCCGCCACCCGGCTCGCGCTGCCGGCCGGCACCCTCCCCTTCGACGCGCTGCGCGCCGACGTCGCGGCCATGCGCGACGCGGCACAGCGGCGCGACACGCAGGCGATCGGCGCCGCGAGCGTGTCCTTCCACCGGCACGTCATCGTCGCCGCGCACAACGAGCTGCTCCAGAATGCCTGGGAGGCACTGCAGATCGAGGCCCGCACGGCCGTCACGCTCCTCGCCGTCGAACCCCCGCTCGACGAGGTCGCCGACGAGCACGAGCAACTGCTGGCAGCACTGACCGCCGGCGACCTCGACGCCGCGTGCCAACTGACCCGCGACCACCAGTGGCACTACGCCGACCTCCCGCACGACGCACACGGCCGAGCCCGCGAAAGCTGAGCTGGCTAGTTCAGCGGTTCGATCCAGATGTTGCGGAAGCGGGGGTTCGCGCCCGCGTCGCCGTGGTCCTGGAGGCGGATGGACTGCTTGGTGGCGTCCTCGGGGAGGTTGTCGCCGGTGCCGCCGTCGATCGCGGCGTCGTTGTGGACCAGCACGCCGTTCCAGGTGACCGTGACCCGCGCGTTCTCGGTCTTGTTGCCGGCGCTGTCGAAACGGGCCGCGCGGAACGTGAGGTCGTAGGTCTGCCACGTGCCGGACGCGGTCGCCGCGTTGGCGTCCGGCGCCTTCTTCGAGTAGATGGCACCCGCCTCGTTCGACGCCGGGGTCGTGTCGCCGAAGGACTCGAGCACCTGCAGCTCGTAACGCTCCTGCAGGAAGATCCCGCTGTTCCCCCGTGCCTGCCCGGTGACCTCCGGCGGGTACTCGGGCTCGTACCACTCGACGTGCAGCCGGAAGTCGCCGAACTTCTGCTTCGTGCGGATGTCCCCACCCAGCGACTCCACCGACCCGCCGGACACCGGCCACGTCGCGGCGCCGCCGGCCCTGGCCTCCCACGCGTCCAGGTTGGTCCCGTCGAACAGGGTGATCCGGCCGCCGGGCGCGACGGTGAGCTTGTCGAGGTTCACGTTGCCGTCGTCGCCGGTGTCGTAGCTGAACGCGACCGAGTTCGTGCCGGCAGCGAGCGTGACCGGCTCGGTGTGCGTTGCCCAGGTGTCCCAGTTCCCCGTGCTCGCGAGGCTCGCCTGCCGCACCTTGACGCCGTTGACGTAGACACTGACCTTCTTCGTGCCGGTGAACGGGTCCGGACCGTTGGAGTACCGGAGCCCGGCCTGGTAGGTGCCGGCAGACGGCACGCTCACGGTGAACGACGTTGCCGCGCCCTGGTTCCAGTAGCCGTCGACGAACCCGGTGCCCGAGTAGCCGGGGTGGTCGGTGTTGACCCCCGCGCCGCCGCTCAGGCCCGCGGTCTCCGCCTCGTACTCGAGGGCCTGCCCGGTGCTGCCGACCGTCGAGTTGAGCGTGTACCAGGCCTCGGTGCTCCACAGCGTCTGACCGGACTCGGCGGCGAACGGCCGAGGCGAGCGGAGGTGCACGACGCGGCCCGCCTGCAGCCCGGACAGCTTCAGGGTGACCTTCTTCCGGTCGGTGGACACCGTCGCGGACGACACCTGCAGCGTCTGCTCGTCGACCTTCGGACCGCCGTAGTCCGCGGTCGGCACGTACCGCCACTGCGTCGCCTGGTACCTCGACGTCAGGTTCTGCATGGTCTCGGCCGACAGCGGCTGCGTGTACTCCAGCTCGAAGCCGCCCTCGATCGCCCGCATCGCGAGGATGTCGAAGGTGTTGGCACCATTGGGAGTCAGCTTCTGCAGGCCGTGGCTGAGCTTGCCCGGCTGGCCCCAGTTGCCGCCCGCGCCGATCCCGCCGGTGTAGATCGCGCCGTCCGGGCCGAGGCTGATGCGGCTGACGCCCGCCTCCAACCCCTGCGTCATGCGGAAGACCGCGCCCTGGTACTCGCCGTTGACCTTCTCCAGGAACCCGCGCTGGATGCCGCCGTAGGTCACGTCCCCAAACAGCAGCTGCCCGGCGAACACGCCGCTCGGCACCTGGACGGGGTTGCTCGGCGAGTTCGCGATCTCGTTCTGCGGCAGCCACAGCACGGGCTGCGTCACCGGCTGCGCGTCGTACGGGCCGTCCGGGTTCATGTAGTGGTTGAAGAAGCGGTTCTGCTTGATGTGCAACAGTTTCGACGACGGCAGCCAGCCACCCTGGTTGTCGGTGACGAAGATGTCGCCGTCCGGGCCCCAGCCGATGCCGTGCGGGGTGCGCAGCCCACCGGCCACATAGGACACCGCGCCGGTGGCCTTGTCGACCTTGATGGTGGTGCCGCGGTTCGGCGCCGGCTGCGGGTCGGTCGTCGCGCCGCCGTAGTTGATCGCCACCGACAGGTTCAGGTAGAAGAAGCCGTCCTGGTACAGGAGCCCGAACGCGAACTCGTGGAAGTTCCCGCCGAACGGCCAGGTCGCGATCGTGCGGTAGTCGTCGGTCACGCCGTCGCCGTTGGTGTCGTTCAGTTCGACGAGCCCGTTCTTCTCCGACACGTACAGCTTGCCGTCGACGTACTTGATGCCCATCGGCTCCTTGAGCCCGCTGGCGATCCGCTGTGTCGTGACCCGTGACGGGTCGGTGTTGCCGGTGACGTTGCTCAGCAGGTAGACGTCGCCGAGCTCGTTGTCGGTGCCACCCCACGTCGCGATGGCGAGACGGCCGTCCGGCAGCCAGTCCATCGCGCTCACCTGGGGCTCGAAACCGTTGGGGCGCAGGTTGGTCAGGGTGTAGTTCGGGTGCACGCCGGTCAGCGGAAGACCGTCGCCCGGCGCGTCGGCCGAGCCCTCGCACTCCTTGCGACCCGGCGCGGTGACGCGGACGACGTCGGCGTCGGTGCTCAGCACCGAGTTGGGCACCACCGCGAAGGCACTCGCCCCCGGCGGCCGCCACTCGAGCGTGACCTGCTGGCCGGCCGCGTTGTCGAAGTGGTCGATGCGCAGGGCGTGATAGCCGACGCCGAGATCGATCGAACCCTCAGCGGGGGTCGGCGCGTGCAGCCCGTCGTGGTTGATCACCACGGTGTCGTCGATCCGCAGGCGGGACCCGTCGTCGCTGGTGAGACGGAAGGTGTAGCTGCCGGCCGTGGCGATGTTGAGGTTGGCGGTGACCTCGGAGACGAAGAAGTCGTTGACGCCGAACTCGGTGCCGCTCCAGTCGATCGTGGGCAGCAGCTTGTCGACGTTGGGGGTCTGCCCCGCCTTCAATGTGCAGAGCTTGGTCAGCTCCACCTGCATGTCGTACACCCGCAACGTCACGCCGGGCTCCTGCGGCGGCACGGCCGCGGTGGCCGGCGCCTGCGTGAGGACGAGACCGGAGACGGCCGCGGCGAGCGCGACGAATGAGGACAGCAGACGACCAGACACAGACATGTCTATCTCCCACGCTCGCAGGGTTGAACGCGTGTTACGAACGTAGGATCACTTTCGTTTCCAGTCAACGAAAGTTCGTCGCAAATATGCAAAGTTACGTCGAATGGACGCAATAGTCTTACTGTCCTATTGCGACAGTCAGGCCGTGCAGCGCGTAGGTGGCGAACTCCTCGTTGAACGACACCCGCGGTGATCTGGTCATCCGCACGCCGTCGAGCGCGAACAGCTTGGTCAGGAAGATGTCGGACTCCTGGATGGCGAGGTGCGCGCCGGGACATTTGTGCGGGCCGTCGCCGAAGGTCAGCCCCGGCCGGTCGCCGACCATCCCGGGATCGACGTTGGCTGCGGCGACCGAGACGTGCACCCGCGCGTCCGCCGGGATGGCCGTGCCGTCCGGGAGGCCGACGGGCGCCGTCGTGCGCCTGCGCAGCGCGGCGATCGGCGGTTCGAGGCGGGCGAGCTCCTGCAGGATCGCGAACCGCGCCGGCTCGTCCGAGGTCCGGTAGCGGCTCATCAGCTCGTCGTCGGTGCACAGGTGCCAGGCGGCGGCGCAGATGAACTCGCGGGTGGTCACCATGCCGGCCGCCGCGACCGTGAGGCACTCGCTGAGGATCTCGCCCTTGGAGACACCTTCGTCGAGGAGGTGGGAGATGAGGTCGTCCTGCCGGCGGCGGGCCCGTTGCCGCACCGCGGGCCGCACGTCGTTGACGTAGATCGCGAGCCACAGGTAGAGAATCCGGCCGGCCCAGTAGATCCCGTGCGGACTGGTGAAGCCGGGCTGGCCGAGCTTCTCGGGAAAGAAACGGGCCAGCCGCCGCGCCGTCCCCGGCCGACTCTCGGTCAGCCCGATCACCGCCTTCGCCACGTCCACGGCGAGCCGGAAACTCAGCTCGGACAGGTCCGCCCGTCCCGCGCGGCGCAGCACCGCGATCTCCCGGTCGGCGATGCGGCGCATGAGCCCGCGGTACTCCGCGTCGACCCGCCGCGGGGTGAAGAACCGCGCCGTCTGCCGCCGGTACTCCCGGTGCTCCGGCCCGTCCCAGTAGAGCACCGGCCGCCGAAACCCGGCGGGCAGCTTGGCCACGGTCTCGACGCCGAGCCCGTCCTGGACGGTGTCGGTGCTCCTGAGCACGGCCCGCCCACCGGCGAAGTCCCTGACATGCCAGACACCGGCTTCGTCTCGGAACGCCGGACAGACGGTCTCGGTGGCGGTGCGGTCGATCTTGCGCGGGTTCATCACCCCACAATCCTTGCCGTACAAGAGGGACGAGTAGATAGCCCAATCCGGTGACGTCATCCTGGTAACTCCTGAGCCGCGCAGAGAGATCTACGGGTAAGCGAATGATCCGACGATCGGAACACACGGTGCGGAGCGCCGCGGCATTGGCAGCGCTCAACTGTGTCGCGCTGGTCGGGAGTGCCTGCGCGTCGGACGTGACGGGCACGCCGCACCTCATGAACATCGGCCTTGGGAGGCAGCGTTGCAAGCAGCTTGGCAGGTTCGCGCTGGACGTAATGGAGAGCGCGACGAGGAGGCGCTCCGCGAAGGACGTGCCATAGTTGGCTGGGATGGCGTGCCCAACCTTGCCGAATTTGCATCCAAGCATGAATTGAGGCTCTATCTTCTCCACGCTTACAGCAATCGGTCAGCTTATGTTGCCGGCAACTGGATGGGTCAGTTGTGGCGGTTCTCGCACGAGATGAGCGAGGGCGATCTGGTCGTGATGCCATTGAAGAGCAGATCGCAGTTCGCGATCGGCGAAGTCGTGGGGCCGTACCAATTCCTCGTCGACGCGCAGCCCGGTTTCCGGCATGTCCGGCCTGTGCGATGGCTCCGCATCGTCGTTGCTCCGAGCGAGTTCGGTGCTGACTTGCGTGGCAGTCTTGGCTCTCTGCTCACCGTCTGCCAGTTGTCACGCCACGGCGCGCTGCAACGGATTGGCAAGATCGCCACAAATCAGGCTGACCCAGGTTGGCGGCACCAGTCGGCGAACGTCGATCCAGACGCCACACGCACGGATCTGTGGCAGGCCGTCGCAACCGGCGCGGAACCCGTGAAGCTGACCGTGCGCGAGTTGCTCGCCAGATGGGACTTCACCCGCCGAACCGCCACGTCCCTCGCGGTGATTCAGGCTGAGCTCGCCGATCGTGGCATCATCACCCGGCCTTCGTTCGCGACCGCACGAATGGACTCGGTGGTCGAACTCGTGACCGTGGCCGTGGAGCCGGACTCGACCGCTGAGACACCCGCCCAGTTCGAACCAGCCGACGTCGCGGAGGCCGACGGGCCCGACGACCTGCCGATCAAATGGTCAGTGAGCGCGGTCTTGCCGACCGACCGCGGGGTGCAGACAGTGATCCTCGGTAGTCCGCTGTCCGTTGCCATAACCCAGATGCTCGCAACTGGCTACTCACAACTCGCCGTGGTGAATGAGGACGGCCACTACATGGGAGCGGTCAGCTGGGAGTCCATCGGGCGCGCCCGACTCGCCGACTCGGAGGCCGACCTGCGCGACGCCACCGTGCAGGCGCGCGTGGTCGACTACGACGAGGACCTGTTCGCCCAGATCGACGAGATCTACCAGCGTGGATATGTCCTGGTACGCGGAGAAGACCGCCGCGCATTGGTCGGGATCGTGACAGCCCACGACCTCGCACGCCAGTTCGGCACACTCGCTCGCCCATTCTCCCTCGTCGAGGAGGCCGAACTGCGACTTCGCAGGCAGGTCAAGCGCGCTATCTCCGAAGATGTACTGATCGACAAAACGCCCAAATGGGCACGTGGCACACCGACATTCGGCGGCTACAGTCACCTGCTCAAGGAGTTGGCCACCTTCGAACTATTGGGATGGCAGCTGGATCACGCCACGTTCTTGAGCCTTCTCGACAATGTCAAGAATATCCGCAACGAACTAATGCATTTCTCGCAGGACACGATGCCGCAACACGACCTCGACACGATCGACGGGTTCGTGTCGATGCTTCGCGCAGTCGATCGACCGGTGTGATCCACGAAAGGGGGCGGCCCCCGGGGCTGACGGTCACGACCGGCGCAGTGTCGCTGTCAGGCTTCGGCCATACGCGTGACCCGTATCGACCCGGAGCAGGGTGCCGCCCGGCACTCTGCTCACCACGACACCGTCGTCGGCCGACACCGGCCGGTGGACGCCGGGCAGGACGACCGAGACCCGGTCACGGTCCATGGTCGGGTCGGACACGGCGACGGTGACCGACCCGTCCCGCTGCCCGCGTACGAGCACCGACGCCGGGCCGTCGACGGTCAGGCCGGCCACCCGCCGCCAGCCGTCGGCGAACACGTTGAACGCGGTGAGGCCGAGTCCGGAGTGCCGGATCGCTTGCGCCGCCGGGGTGTTCGCCAGGACGGTGACCGGCCCCTTCGCGTACGTCCGGAGCTGGTCGGCGCCCGCGTTCGGCACCAGCGCGTAGGCCAGGGCGCGGGACCCTGCCGACACGGAGAAGACCGTGCGCGTGACCGCCGTGTCCGGGTTCGACACGCGGACGACGCGGCGGCTGCGGGTCACGTCCCCCAGCTCGACCGTCACGTCCTGCCGGTCCAGGAACACATAGCCGACCGCCGTGCCCTCGGAGGAGTTCGCGTACCGCAGCCAGCGCAGGCTCGCGGTGCCCGCGCCCGACCACGCGGCGCCGTCGCGGCGCGCGCCCGTGACCACCACCTCGTCGGTCGGCGCCGCGATGCGGCTGTCGACCGTGGTGACGACGTCGCGGCCGTCCGGATCCGAGATGCCCGCCGCGAGCACGACGATCTCGTCGTCGAGCATGAACCAGGACTTGGTCGACCGCGCGTTGCGGTACGCCACGAAGTCGGCGGGCAGGACCCCGGCCTGTTTGTCCACATAGGGCACGTCGTCGGACTGGACCATGCCGGCGACGCCGTACGCACCGAGCGTCGCGCCGCCGGAGAAACCGTTGGTGCCGCGCGGAAAGTAGACGTAGGTGTTCTGCGACTCCGACGACGACGTGAACCCGAGCGGGTGCCCGGGGTTCTCGTACCAGAACCGCCCGTACAGCTCCGGCACCGTCCGCCGCTCCTCGACCGGCGCGGTGACGCCGGCAAGCCGGTAGGGCGACACGGTCGTGTAGTGGTCGACGCCGAACGCCTTCGTCTGGTCCTGCCCGGCCAGGTACAGGTAGTAGGCGCCGTCGCCCTGGAACCAGGGCATCAGGTTCTCGCCGTTCATGTACTCGTACTTGCTGATCCGGTCGGAGCTGCGGGCCAGCGCGAACGCGTAGCCGGGCCGCCGGTGCACGGACCGGTCCATCGCGTTGAACGCGACCGAGCGCGCGGCGGGGTTGAGGTCGCCGGCCGGCACGGTGTCGTCGGCCAGGATGTCCGCGAAGCGCGCGACGCTGACCGGGGAGACGAACCCCGCCGGGTTGAGCGCCTCCCGCGACGCCGCCCGGAGGTGCTTCACGTATCCCTTCAGTACCAACGCATCCGCGCCCGTGACGTAGTCCGCGAGGTCGACGACCGCCTCCACCACCACGGCCACGTCCGAGTAGCCGGTGTTCGTCCGCGACACCGCTCGCCCCTTGACGATCTCCATCATCCAGCCCTCGAAGATCAGCGGCGCGAACCCGTTCACCACCCAGCCGCGCACCACGTCGACGAGCGCCGCGCCGCCCGCGTAGGCCGTGCCGTCGAGGATCTTGACCGCCTGCACCACCCTGGTCAGCAGCGCCTTGCCGTACGAGCCGGTGTAGGCGACCGAGTGGTGCTGGATGAACGACCCGTCCGCGTAGTAGCCGTCGGTCACCCCGTGGCTGAGGTGGTACGGGTCGACGGTGGCGAACACCGTGCCCTGGTCGGCGACCGCCTTGGCGATACGTGCGTCGTCGGACAGCAGCGCACCCTGGACGATCCGGTTGGTCGTGATGTCCGCGAGGTTCGCGCCGGTGTGGAACCGGGAGTCGAGGTCGACGTCGCCGTTCTCACCGTTGCGCAGATAGGCGTCCATCGAGGCGATGTAGGTAGCGGTCAGGTCCGGGCGGTACTCCGCGGCCTGACCTGCCAGGAGCGCCAACGTCTTGCTGACGCTCGTGGAGATGCCGATCTCCCAGTTGAACCAGTTGCCGTAGTAGCCGCCGGCCTGGTCGCCGTAGTAGCGCTCGTGCAGCCACCCCAGACCGTCGATCACCTGCCGCTGCACGGCTGCGTTGTCGACGAGGTCCTGCGCGCCGCCCGGGGTGCGGGTGGCGAGCGCGATCTCGTACAGGTTCTGGAAGGACCTGTTCAGGTTCGCGTCGTTGGTGCCGAGCGGCACACCGGCGAACAGCTCGCCGTCGCCGGCGGCGGCCAGGTCGGCCAGCCACTTCCGCGCCGTCTGCTCGACGGCGGCCAGCTTGGCGGCGACCTCGGGCCGCGCGTTCGACTCGGCGGTGCCGGCGAAGATCGCCACGGTGTTGGCGATCAGCCGAGGGACGTCGGCGCCCGGCGCCGCGACGGCCAGTGCCGGCCGGGCCGCTGCCAGCAGCCCGGCCGCCGGGACCAGGGCCAACACTCGACGGCGGGAGATCTGCGGCATGGCCACTCCTCGTGCCAGGGATTCCGACCCTGGGATTGAAGCAGTCGTGCACGAGTCACCGAAAGAGCCAGCCGCGCGAAAACCAGTAACAAACACCGGTGGTTGCGGAGGGATGCCGGCCCGTCGTACAGTCCGCCCGTAAACGTTCTTGTAAACGTTTACAGAACCCTGGAGCCACCTTCCACCGACGCGAGGGAACCCATGCCCGAGGCGAAGAAGTCGACCCTCGTGCTCGTCGCCGAACGGGCGGGGGTCTCGATCGCGTCCGTGTCCCGGGTCCTCAACGGACTGCCCGCGTCGCAACGCGTGACCGAGCGCGTGCGGGCCGCCGCGGAGGAGCTTGGGTACGTGCCGGACGCGACGGCGCGCTCGCTGAAGGTCGGGAAGACCGAGCAGATCGCGCTCGCGGTCGCCGACGTCGGGAACCCGGTGTACGTGAGCATGATGCGGGAGATCTCCCGTGTCGTGACCAGGGCCGGCTACCGGCTCGTGCTCTCCTCGACCGGCTCGGACCCCCGCGACCAGATCGACCTGCTCGTCAGCCTCAACCGGGGGTTCGCCGACGGGCTCATCCTCAGCCCGCTGCGGGTGCCGGCGGAGCTGGGCGCCCAGCTACGCGCGAGCCGGTTCCCGATCGTGATCATCGGGTCGCTGCCGCCCGGCGTCGAGCTGGACAACGTGCGTGCCGACTCGGTCGCGGGCATGGCACTGGCCGTCGACCACCTCGGCGGGCTTGGCCGCGAGCGCATCGCGTTCGTCAACGGCCCGGTCGACACGGTGCCGGGCGCCGCGCGGCGGGGCGGCTACCTCAGGGCACTCACCGCACGCGACCTGCACCTCAACGCGGACGCCCAGGTCAGCGCCAAGGACTTCACCTACAAGGCGGGCCTCAAGGCGGCGGCGCGACTGCTCGAGCAGTGCACGCCGGACGCGATCGTGTGCGCCAACGACCTGCTCGCGATCGCGGCCGTCAAGGTGGCGACCGGCCGCGGGCTGCGGGTGCCCGACGACATCGCGATCGTCGGCATGGACGACACCGACCTCGCCGACCTCGCGAACCCCGCGATCACCAGCGTCGACCTCGGCGCCACGAAACGCGCGAAGGCGGCCGCGAAGCTGCTGCTGCGCCGCCTGGAAAAGCCGCAGGCGCCGGTGCGCCAGATCGTCATCGAGCCGACGCTGACCGTGCGGGCGTCGACCGCGTCCGACGCCGAGGAGACCACGCCGTGACGGCGCTCGCGGCCCCGCGACGCAGGCGGCGGCGCGGGTTCGGCGACGGCCGCGACGCGTGGCTGCTCGTGCTGCCGGCCCTGATCCCGGTGGTGCTCGTCAGCGTGTACCCGCTCGTGCAGGGCATCCTGCTCGGGTTCACCGACGCGCGGGCCGGTCTCAACCAGACCACGCACTTCAACGGCGTGGCGAACTACGCGCGGCTGCTCGAGAACGAGCTGTTCTGGAAGTCGTTCCGCATCGGGCTGGTGTGGGCGTTCGGCGTGACGATCCTGCAGTTCCTCGCCTCGCTCGGCCTCGCGCTGCTGCTCAACCTCGACCTGCGGCTGCGTTGGCTGGCCCGAACGCTCGCGCTCGTACCGTGGGCGATGCCACCCGTGATCATCGCGATCATGTGGAAGATGATGTTGAACCCGACCTACGGGCCCATCAACGACATGCTGCGGGCCGTCGGGCTCCCCGGCGACATCAACTGGCTCGGCGACTTCTCGACCGCGCTGCCCGCGGTGATCGTCGTCGGCGTGTGGGCCGGCATGCCGCAGACGACCATCACGCTGCTCGCCGGGCTGCAGAACGTGTCGCCCGACCTGCACGAGGCCGCCACGATCGACGGCGCGGGCGTAGGGCAGCGGTTCTGGCACGTGACGCTGCCGGCGCTGCGCCCGGTGATCGTGGCCATCACCTCGCTCGACCTGATCTGGAACTTCAACTCGTTCGCGCTGGTCTTCGTGCTCACCGCGGGCGGCCCGGGTGGACAGACGATGCTGCCGATGCTGTTCGCCTACAACGAGGCGTTCCGCTACGGCAACTTCGGCTACGCGGCCGCGCTCGGCAACGTCATGGTCGTCGTCATCGCCGCGTTCCTGTTCTTCTACCTGCGCGGCCAGGCAAGGAGCCGTCACCAGTGACGCAGACACAGACGCGGACGCTCGCTCCCCCACGCACCCGCCGCGCCGCCGCCCCGGCGCGGCGGGACCGAGGCATCGCCCGGCCGCTGCAGTACCTCGCGCTCGCGGCGTACGTGGTGTTCCTCGGGTTCCCGCTGCTGTTCCTGCTCGCGACGTCGGTGAAGACGCCGCAGGAGCTGCAGTCGGGGGACTCCTCGCTGCTCCCCCGGTCGTTCAACCTCGACAACTTCGGCGACGCCATCCAGAAGGCGAACCTCGTGCAGGCGGCCGGGAACAGCCTCTACGTCGCGGTGCTGACGACCGTGATCGTCACGGTGATCTCGCTGCCGGCGGCCTACGCGCTGTCCCGGTTCCGCACGAAGCTGCGTGGCGCCGCGACGGCGTGGATCCTGCTGAGCCAGGTGTTCCCGTTCATCCTGATCGTGATCCCGGTCTTCCTGGTGCTCAAGCAGGTCGGGCTCGTCAACCACCCGCTCGGGCTGGTGCTCGTGTACACGGTCTGGTGCCTGCCGTTCGCGCTGTGGATGCTGCGCGGGTACGTCACGGCCGTACCCGTCGAGCTGGAGGAGGCCGGCGCGATGGACGGCGCGTCGCGGCTGCGCGTCCTGTGGTCGATCGTGCTCCCGCTGCTGGCGCCGGGGCTGGTGGCGACGAGCCTGTTCACGTTCATCTCGTCGTGGAACGAGTTCTTCTTCGCCCTGGTGCTCATCCAGGACCCGAACCTGCAGACCCTGCCGCTGACCCTCGCCCGGTTCGTCGGCGCGGAGGGCCAGGTCCAGCTCGGGCAGCTCGCGGCGGCGTCGCTGCTGGCGACCGTCCCGAGCCTCGTGTTCTTCCTTCTCATCCAACGCCGCCTCACCTCGGGGCTGATGAGCGGCGCGGTGAAGGGCTGACGTGACCGACGTGCTCACAGAACAAGGAGACAAGCCATGATGCGAAAGGCGTTGCTCGGCATCGGCGCCGCGGCCGCCGTCGTACTGCTCGGCGGGTGCGCGCTCGGCGGCGGGGAGTCGACCGAGAGCGGTTCCTCGGGCGGCCCCGTCACACTGACCTTCCAGAGCCTCGCGTACCAGGACTCCACGGTGGCGGCGACGAAGGAGATCGTCGACTCGTGGAACGCCAAGAACCCCGACATCACGGTGAACCTGCGCCAGGGCACGTGGGACAACGTCCACGACCAGCTCGTGACGCAGTTCCAGGGCGGCACGGCGCCGGACATCATCCACGACGAGTCCAGCGACATCATGGGCTTCGCCGCGCAGGGCTACCTGGCCGACATCGGCAAGTTCTTGAGTGAGGACACCAAGAAGGCCGTCAGCGACGACGTCTGGCAGACGGTCACCACGCCGGACGGCAAGGTCGTCGCGGCGCCCACGCTCCTCCAGACCTACGTCGTGTTCGCCAACACCGACGCGTTCGCGACCGCGGGCGTCGACGTGCCGAAGGGCGACCAGCTCAGCTGGGACGACCTGCAGGCAGCGGCGAAGAAGCTCACCTCGGCCGGGAAGTTCGGCGTCGGCTGGGGTCTCAAGCAGCCGACAGCCGCGATCATGAACACGGCGATCGGCTTCGACGGCACGTTCTTCGACGTGTCCGACGACGGCAAGGCCACGATCGAGGTCGGCGACGGCGAGGTCGCGGTGCCGGAGCGGATCCACGCGATGGTCTACGACGACACGTCGCTCGACCCGGTGTCGATCACGCAGTCCGGCACCGAAGTGCTGCCCGGCTTCCTCGGCGGCAAGTACGCGATGTACATCGGCGGCAACTTCCTCGCGCAGCAGATCACCGAGTCCGCGCCCGCCGGTTTCAAGTGGACGGTGCTGCCGCCGCTCGCCGGCTCGGCCGGTCCCGCGCAGGCGGCCAACCCCCAGACCATGTCGGTCTCGGCGCAGAGCAAGGCGCCGGAGCAGGCAGCCAAGTTCATCGACTACTTCATGAACGCGGAGAACCAGTCGAAGCTCGCGCAGGGCGACTGGCTGATCCCGGCTTCGGCGCCGGCCCGCGACAAGGTGGCCGAGCAGACCGCCGACACCCCGGTGTGGGAGCCGATCCTGAAGACCGGGGTGGACCTCAAGGGCGCGCCGTTCCAGAAGGCGGCGAACTATCCACAGTGGAAGGATCAGTACGCGACTCCCGCGCTGCAGCAGTACTTCGCGAACTCGATCAGTGTCGACGACCTGCGCAAGCAGCTGAGCGACGGCTGGACCTCGATCGGCTGATGAAGGAGCAACGCATGGATGTGCTCGAGGACAAGGCGACGGGCGCCCTCGCCGGAGCCGCGGTGGCCGACGCGCTCGGCGGCGCGGCGGAGGGGAACTCCCCCGAGGCCATCCGCGAGCGGTACGACGGGTTCATCGAAGGGATCGTGCCGCCGTTCCTCGACGACTGGCGGCACGCCCGGCCGATCGCGCCGTACCACAAGGGGGACGGGCACATCACCGACGACACCCTGATGACCACGGCGCTCGTCGAGGTCTACGACACCGTGCGCGACCACCTGGACGCGTACGCGGTCGCCGACCACCTCGTGCCGCTCCTGATCGGCGAGCGCCGCTGGATCCCCGAGCTGGAGATCGAGGCGATCCTGTTGCAGCGGCTGTTCCTCGCGGAGAAGTGGCTCGTGGCACGGCTGCACTACGGGCACATCGACCCGAGGGAGGCGGGCGTCGGGAACATCGTCAACTGTGGCGCGGCGATGTACGCGGCTCCGATCGGGATCGCGAACGCGGGCTCGCCGGCTGGCGCGTACGCAGAGGCGATCGACGTGGCGGGGGCGCACCAGTCGAGCTACGGGCGCGAGGCCGCCGGGGTGTACGCGGCGTGTGTCGCGGAGGCCATGCGGCCGGGCGCGTCGGTGTCGTCGGTCGTCGAGGTCGCGCTGTCGCTCGCGAAGGACGGCACTCGCGACGCGATCGAGGCGGTGACGTCGGCGGCGGCGGGGCTCGGCGACTGGCGTTCCTCGCTCGGCGCGATCCGGGAGTCGGTCATTCCGTTCGACACGGTCGGCCCGAACTATCGCGCGCCGGCACGGGACGCCCGGATTCCCAGTCGCACCAAGGCGATCGAGGAGCTGCCGGTGGCGCTCGGCATGCTCGTCGTGGCCGGCGGCGACTACCGCGAGACGGTGCTCGGCGCGGTGAACTACGGCCGCGACTCCGACTCGATCGCGGTGATGGGCGGCTCGATCGCGGGCGCGCTCGGCGGCCGGGCGGTGGTGCCGGACGCGTGGGTCACCGAGATCAGTGAGGCCAGCCGGACGGACGTCACCGCGACCGGCCCGACGATGGCGGTGGTGGCGAAGACCATCTGGGCGAAGGACCGGGAGCGGTTCGACCGCCGTGCCGCGCTGTTCGGGTCGATCGAGGAAGCCGCTTAGGGATGCTCCGCCTGAGCTGGACACAGCCGGAAGACCTCGCGCCGCACGGCATCCAGGCCGCTCGCCTGGACGGCATCGACGTGGATGACCTGACCGACGAGTGGGTGGCGGCAGGCGGCCAGCTCGTCGCGCCGGTGTCGGGCGCCACGCCGGAACCCGCCCCGGCCGGCCTGCGGGCACTGGGCCGGGAGATCCTTACCAGGCTGGACGAACGGGTCGCGCCGGAGTCACTGCGCCGCGCGGAACCCGATGGCCTGGCCGAGATCCTGGCACTCGCCCGACCGGCGCCCACTCTGCCGGGACCGAGTGATCTTCTCGACCGGGTGCACGGCGCGTGGCTTGGGCGGGCGGCCGGGTGTCTGCTCGGCAAGCCGGTCGAGAAGATTCCGCGCGAGGGCATCCGGGCGATCGCGCGGGCCACCGGCAACTGGCCGGTCTCGGGGTACTTCACCGAGGTCGGGCTCCCCCGCGAGCTGGCGGAGCGGTACCCGTGGAACCGGCGCAGCCGGCTGACCAGCCTGGTCGAGAACATCGACGGCATGCCCGAGGACGACGACCTCAACTTCCCGCTTATCGCGCTGGACCTGGTGGAACGGCACGGGGACGGGTTCACCACCTACGACGTAGCGCAGTCGTGGCTCGCCAACCTGCCCGGCGGGCGGGTGTTCACCGCGGAGCGGATCGCCTACCGCAACCTCCTCGACGGGTACGAGCCCGACGTCGCCGGCACGGTGCACAACCCGTTCCGCGACTGGATCGGCGCCCAGATCCGCACCGACGTCTACGGCTGGACGCATCCCGGCGACCCGGCGACCTCGGCCCGGCTCGCGTGGACGGACGCGCGGCTCACCCACGGCCGCAACGGCCTGTACGGAGCGATGTTCGCGGCCGCCGCCTGTTCGGCCGCCGTGGTCGCCACCGACGTGTCGACGGTGCTCGAGGCCGGACTGTCGGTGGTGCCACCGAAGTCCCGGTTCGCGGCGGCGATCGCCCTCGGCGCCGAGCTGGGCCCGCGGTCCGCGGAGGACGCCCTCGACGTGATCTACGAGCACTACGGCCACCTGCACTGGGTGCACGTACTGAACAACGCGGCCGTGCTCGCGTACGCGCTCGTCCACGGCGACGGCGACTACGCCACGACCATCACGACGGCGGTCACCGGCGGCTGGGACACCGACTCGGTCGGCGCGACCGCCGGGTCGCTCGCCGGCGCGCTGACCGGCGCGGCGGCGCTCCCCGGCGAGTGGACCGACCCGCTGCGCAACCGGCTCGCCTCCAGCGTCCCCGGGTTCGACGGCATCGGCTTCGACACCCTCGCGGCCAGGACGGTCGACGATGTCCACCGACCCTGACGAGGCGAACACCAACAACCTCGACCCGTTGGCGCCGAGGCCGATCGACCTGCCGACCACGCTGCCGGCCGACCCGACCACCGGTGACCTCGCCAAGATCTTCGCCGCGCCCGACGACCCGGCGGACTGGCCCGCGTGGCGCGCCGCCCTGCACGCCTGGCGGGACGAGGCACGCGCACGGCTCGACTACGACGGCTCGATCTACGACCGGATCACGTGGCCGTCCCACTGTTACAGCGTCGCGCTCGTCTGGCTGTGGGACGAGCGGCTGTTCGACCGGGCCGCGCGACGGTTCGACGTCGAGTCCTTTGTGGAGCGAACGGCCGACCACGGCGGGTTCGACGGGGTCGTGCTGTGGCACGCGTACCCGGTGATCGGCATCGACGACCGCAACCAGTTCGACTTCTACCGGGACGTGCCCGGCCTGCGTGACGTGATCGCCGCGTTCCAGGCGCGCGGCATCCGCGTGTTCCTCGACTACAACCCGTGGGACACCGGCACCCGCCGCGCCGGACACGACGACGCGGACGAGCTGGCGTTGCTGGCGAAGGAACTCGGCGCCGACGGCATGTTCCTCGACACCATGAAGGAGGGCGACGCACGACTGGTGTCGGCGCTGCTCGACGCGGGACAGGTGCTGGAAGGCGAGTCGCGGGTGCCGAACCAGCGTATCGAGGACCACCAGCTGAGCTGGGCGCAGTGGTTCGCCGACAGCGCCGCACCCGGTGTGATGCGGGCCCGCTGGTACGAGCGGCGGCACATGACGCACTCGACGCGTCGGTGGAACCGCGACCACAGCGACGAGCTGCAGTCGGCGTTCATGAACGGCGCCGGCGTGCTCGTGTGGGACGCGGTGTTCGGCGTCTGGGTTGGGTGGAACGAGCGCGACAAGGCGACTCTGCGGCGCATGCTGCGGGTGCAGCGCGCGTGCACGGACCTGTTCACCGACGGTGAGTGGACCCCGCTCGTCGACGGTGCACCGGACACCGGCGTCTACGCGTCCCGGTTCGCGGGCCCCGACCGGACACTGTGGACGGTGGTGAACCGGGGCGAGACCGACTTCACCGGCCGGGTCGTCACCGAGACCGCGGGCGCCTGGTTCGACCTGACCGCGGGGCGGCGGCTGACCACACCGCACCTCACGGTGCCGGCGCGCGGGGTCGCGGCCCTGCTCGCCGTCGACGGCGACGAGCCGGAGTGGCTGCCCGACCTGCTCGCGGCCGCCGCGGCGGACCCCGGCTCGACCGACTCGACGTTCCCTGCCCGCACGGCGACCCGGGTCATGACGCGACCGTCCGACGGCCGGTCGCGTGGCGCGGTCGTGCACGTCCCGGCCGGGCCGCGCACGCTGCCGATGACCTACCGGCGCCGCGAGACGGGCACGTACCAGGGCGCGCCGTACGTCGAGGAGTGGAAGCCGCTCCCGCCGCGGCTCCACGACCCCCGCGAGGAGCACCTCGCCGTGTCGCTCATGAGCACCGACGTGGCGGCGACCGAGGTGACGAACGCGGAGTTCGCCGAGTTCCTCGTCGCCACCGGCTACCGGCCCGTGCGCGACAACCGTTTCCGGCCCGGGTCGGGCGCCGGTCCCGTCACGATGGTCGACCTCGACGACGCGCGGGCGTACGCGGCGTGGGCCGGCGCCCGGCTGCCGACGGAGTTCGAGTGGCAGGCGGCGGCCGAGCTGCCGGGGTTCCACCGGGCCACTCCCCTGGTCTGGAACTGGACCGAGAGCGAGCACACCGACGGCGTCACCCGGTTCGTGATGCTCAAGGGCGGCAGCGACCACGAGAGCGTCGGCTCCGACTGGTACGTCGACGGCGGGCCGCGTGACCCGTCGTTCAGCCTCAAGTTCCTCAGGCCGGGCCTGGGGATCGACCGCTCGCCGAGCATCGGTTTCCGGCTCGCGTGGGACGCGCCGCCGTCGGGATGGCCGCGATGACCGGCCCGCCGCTCGCCGGCATCCGGGTGCTCGACGTGTCGACGCTGTTCGCCGGGCCGCTCGCCGCGACCTTCCTCGGCGACTTCGGCGCCGACGTGATCAAGGTCGAGCACCCAAGGAAGCCCGACGCCGCGCGGGGCCACGGGCCCGCGAAGGACGGCGTGAACCTGTGGTGGAAGACGTTGGGCCGCAACAAACGCACGGTCACGATCGACCTCGGCAAGCCGGCCGGCGCGGCGTTGCTGCGCGCGCTCGCCGCCGAGGCCGACGTGCTGATCGAGAACTTCCGGCCCGGCACGCTCGAGCGCTGGGGGGTCGGCCCGACCGAGCTGCACGCCGCGAACCCGGACCTGGTGATCGCGCGGGTGACGGCGTTCGGCCAGTTCGGCCCGTACTCGGCGCGGCCCGGCTTCGGCAGCCTCGCCGAGGCGATGAGCGGGTTCGCGGCACTCACCGGCGAACCGGACGGGCCGCCGACGCTGCCGCCGTTCGGGCTGGCCGACGGCATCGCGGCGCTCGCGACGGCCTACGCGGTCATGGTCGGGCTGCGCGCGGGCACCGGCCAGGTGATCGACATGGCGATCATCGAGCCGATCCTGATGTTGCTCGGCGGCCAGATCACGGCGTACGACCAGCTCGGGCAGGTGCAGCCGAGGACCGGCAACCGGTCGGTGAACAACGCGCCGCGCAACGTATACCGCACCGCAGACGGCGAGTGGGTCGCGGTGTCGACCAGCTCGCAGTCGATCGCGGAACGCGTCATCCGGCTCGTTGGCCGGCCGGAGCTGGTGGCCGAGCCGTGGTTCGCGTCCGGGCACCAGCGCGCGCAGCACGCCGACGAGCTGGACGCGGCGGTGTCCACGTGGATCGCGGCGCGCCCGACCGACGAGGTGGTCGCGGAGTTCGAGAAGGCGCAGGCCGCGATCTCGCGGGTCTACGACGTGCGCGGGGTGCTCGCCGACCCGCAGTACCAGGCGCTCGGCACGGTGCGCACGGTCGACGACGACGAGCTCGGGCCGCTCAGGATGCAGAACGTGCTGTTCCGCATGTCGGAGACGCCGGGTGAGATCCGCTGGGCGGGCCGGCGGCACGGTCAGGACAGCGACGAGGTGCTCGCGTCGATCGGGGTGACGCGGGAGCAGCTCGCCGCCCTGCGGGAGAGCGGGATCGTGTGATCACCGGCCTGTACGTGCCCGGCGACCGGCCCGACCGGTTCGACAAGGCGGTCGCCACCGGGGCCGACCTGGTGATCCTCGACCTGGAGGACGGGGTGGCGCCGGACCGCAAGGCGTTCGCCCGCGAGGCGGTCACGTCGTGGCTCGCCGGCGCGGCGCCCGACTGCGTGCTGCAGGTCCGGGTGCACTCGGCCGACGACCTCGCCGCGCTGCGCACGCTGAGCGGCTTCGAGGTGCGGCTGCCGAAGGTGTCGTCGGCGGCTCGGGTCGACGAGGTGGCGGCCGCGCTGCCGGGTGTGCCGGTCACGGCGCTCGTGGAGAGCGCGCTGGGGGTCGAGCGCGCCGCCGAGATCGCCGCGCACCCGGCCGTGACCCGGCTCGGTCTCGGCGAGTCCGACCTGGCGAGCGAGCTGGGCACCCGTGCGGACGCGGTGCTCGACCACGCGCGGGTCCGGCTGCTGTACGCCGCACTCGCCGCGGGCCTGCCGCCGCCGATGCTGTCGGCGTACCCGGCGATCAGGGACCTGGCCGGACTGCGGGCCGACACCGAGCGCGGCCGGTCACTCGGCTGGGTCGGCCGGGTCGCCGTGCACCCGTCACAGCTGCCGGTCATCGCGGACGTGTTCCGCCCGTCGGCCGCCGAGACCGACTGGGCCCGTTCGGTTCTCGCGGCGGGTGCGCACGGCGGCGTGACGACACTGCCGGACGGCGAGATGGTGGACGCGGCCATGCTGGGCCGGGCGCGAGCCATCCTCCGGCGGCTGTCGGCGGATTGACCGGTGTGGTGCGGCGGCGTTCAATGCACGGCAGTCGCGAGCGTCGCGAAATGGAGGCGGCAATGGAGCTGAGCCGACGGGACGCGCCGAGGATCGACGGCGCCGCCATGCGCGACCTGCTGCTGCGCTTCCCCAACGTCGTGCTGTGGGTCAACGGCCACACCCACCGCAACACCGTGATCCCGCACCAGGCCCCGGCCGGCGGCGGCTTCTGGGAGGTCAACACCGCCGCCCACATCGACTGGCCGCAACAGTCCCGGGTGCTCGAGCTGGTCGACAACCAGGACGGCACGCTGTCCATCTTCGGCACGGTCCTCGACATGGCCGCACCGGCGGCCCACCGCGGCCGCCTCGACTCCCCCACCGCCCTGGCGTCGCTGGCCAGGGAGCTCGCCGGCAGCGACTGGCAGTCCCGCGCCCGCCAGGTCCCCGGCGAGGACGGCAGACGCGGCGCGGTGCAGGACCGCAACGTGGAACTCGTGTTGCCGGCCCCGTTCCGGCTCGCGGGCTGACCTCACGACACCCGGTCGATCCGGGCGAGGGCGGCGGCCACCGGCTGCGCGTCCGCGGGCACCTGCACCCAGCCGAGGTAGGTCTGCGTGGCCACCTCGACCCGGACGAGCTGCTCGAAGGTGTCCGCGTCGATGCCGTCGTAGCCGTGCCGGATCACCGTCCGGTAGAGGTGGTCGGACACCACGAGCACGAGCAGCCCGGTCGTGTGCGACAGCCGCGCCTTGAGCTGCGGGTCGTCGAGCATCCGCACGGTGATGTCGATGTCCTCGCCGTACGTCCCGCGCACGTCGAAGTGCACCACCCCGGTGTGGATCGCCACCCGGAGGCGGAAGGTCCGCTCCGGACGCGCGGCGCGGTGGCACGCGAGCAACTCGTTCAACACCGGGGTGAAGGTGTCGAACAGCCGCGTGATCGGCACCTGGTCCGACGGGTGGATCAGCGCCAGGGCGCCGTCGCCCCGGTCGAAGTACGGCTCGCGGATGTCCTCGGTGACCCCGCTCGCGCGGAGCGCCTCCTCGAGCGCGTCGTACATGTCCAGGCGGAGCTGGGCCCGCGCGAAGTTGGTCCGGTTCGTGGATCCCTCGACGTCAACGGCGACGATCATCCGGTGCCGCGGCAGGATTGGCAGAGTGTTCATGGCCGGCTCGCCGGCAGCTCATGCGCGGGCGACCGCGTCGGCGCGATGGTGGCTCCCACGCCGAAACAAGTCGGATCGTTGTCGGTGCGGCGCACTGTTCGTCATCGGCAGCTCCTGACCTGGCTCCCAGATCTCGCGGATCGGGAGGGCGGACACCCGGTTGTCCACTGCGAGGCGTGCCGTCCGACAACTGGAGGTACTTCAGTAGAATTTCAGTGAACCTGACGGAACTACTCCGCGGGTTCAGCGTAGTTCGCTTGTGACACTTAACGCAATACCCACAGCGTCGGTGTCATGCGGGGTGTCTGTCGCGCAGGTTACGACAACATGGCTATACTCGCCAGATCCGCTCACTTCACTGAACTTTACTGAAAGACATCACGTGGTGAACTCAGCTGAAGGTCTTGCGCGACGGCTGCGGTCGTTGCGCGTGGAGAGCTGGTCGGGGCGACGAATCACCCAGGGCGAGCTGGCCACGGCACTGGGCGCGAGCGTCCCACTGGTCTCGTCGTGGGAGAGCACGAAAAACCCGAAGATACCGCCGCATGCCCGACTCAAGGCGTACGCGACGTTCTTCGCCACCGAGCGGTCGATCGCGAAGACGCCCTACCGAATAGTCACTCAGCTCACCAATGACGAGCGGGAGCGTTTCGACGAGCTCCTCGGCGAACTGACCACGCTCAGCGACGCCGCGCAGCGCGACGCGGCGAGCGGTCCGGCACCGACGGAGTCCCCGGTCGGCGGCATCTGGCGTTTCCGGCCCGACCAGGACGTCACGATCGTGTGTTCCGAGATGCCTGAGAGCTATCTCGCCACCATGCCGTACACCGACCCGGAGGCGCCAGACTTCGTCGCGCTGTACCGGTACGCCGATCTGGACGCGCTCATGGAACTGTTCGCCCACGTCCGCATGGCGAACCCGACCAACAACGTCCGGTTCCGCACACCGAGGGAGATGCAGACCGACGACCTCACGACCCATCTGGTGCTGCTCGGCGGAGTCGACTGGAACCAGATCACCAAGGAGTTGCTCCGGCGCCGGGAACTGCCGGTGCGACAGCTGACCAGGTTGCGCGAGACCGAGCCGGGCGGCTTCGAGGTCGACGACGGGGGAAAGATCCGGCGGATCTCGCCCGTCCTGCGCTCCATCGAGGGTCGTGAGGTTCTCGACGAGGATGTAGGACATTTCTACCGGGCGCCCAACCCGTACAACGCAGAGCGCACGGTGACCATCTGCAACGGCTCGTACCAGCGCGGCACCTATGGCGCCGTGCGCGCGCTGACCGATGCCAAGTTCCGCGACCGCAACGACGAGTACCTTCGGGCGCGGTTCGCCGGGCGTAGCACGTTCAGCGTCGTCTGCCGGGTGCTGGTCGTGAACCACACAGTCATCACTCCGGACTGGACCAACCCGGAAGCCGTCCTACACGAGTGGCCACTACATGACCAAGAGCCTGATCCCGCGCGCTGACCCGGACAGCGAGACGCGCTCCAGGTACCACCACGAATCCCACCGCACCTTCCTCACCGTGGTCCCGCCGGACCCGCGTCATGCCAAGAAGGTCGACGCGATCATCGTCCCGACCGGTCGACCGGCCACCGCGATGCGCCACGCGATCGAGCTCGCCGCCGAACTCCGGTGTGCTCTCCTGGCCTTGTGCAGCAAGCTGTCCTCGGCGTCCGAGGTCACACAGTTGGCCAAGGACAAGGACGTCGAGGTCACCGCGATCGACGTCGGCAACCTGCCGGACGGGCTGCTGCCCCGGTTCGGCACGGACTACCTGATGGAGAACAGCAGGTTCGACCGGTGCACCGACACCAGTCTCAAACGGAACGTCGGGCTGCTGATCGCCAACCTCATGGGCTGGCAACGGATCGTCTTCCTGGACGACGACATCACGGTCACGAACCCGCAGCATCTCCGGATCGCGGCCGGGCTCACCGATCTCCACGACGTCGTCGGGCTGAACATCGACGGCTATCCCGACAACTCGGTCGTCTGCCACGCCTATCGGGAGGCGGGTGGTCCGCAGAGCACGTTCATCGGCGGCGGCGCGATCGCCGTCGGCGCGCGGTCCATGAAGTCGTTCTTTCCCAACATCTACAACGAGGACTGGTTCTTCCTCCTCGGCGAGAGCGGGCTGCGACCGTTGGCGGTCACCGGATCCGTCGTCCAGGAGCCCTACAACCCGTTCGCTGTCCGGCAACGAGCGCGCCTGGAAGAACTCGGCGACTGCCTCGCGGAGGGCTTGTTCTCGCTGCTCGACGTCGGCAAGACGACGAAGGACGCGACACACCGGTTCTGGCGGCTGTTCCTCACCAAGCGCCGTCGCTTCATCGATGACGTGATCGCGATGGTGGCGGACACGGTCGATGACTCCGACCGGCGTCGGCCGATGCAGGCAGCGCTGCTCACGGCGCGCCGTGAGAACCAGCGGATCAGGGCCGACCAGTGCGTCCGTTACCTGGCGGCCTGGCAAGCCGACCGTGGCCGGTGGCGGCAGCACCTCGCGGACCGCTACGCGGAACACGCGAAACAGGCGCGCGGCATCGAGAAGCTGATGGTCGCATTGGAGTTGGCACACGCCACCTGGCACTCACGTTCTCCGCAGCGGCTTGACGAGGATGCGGCAGATCTCGGCGTGCCGTTGCCCGTTGCTGTCGGTCAATGAGTAGCAGCGGACCGGTGGATGGTCCCAGTCGTCGTAGCCGAGTCTGCGGTAGAGCCGTGCGGCGCGGAGGTTCTTGAGCTCGACGGCCAGCGCGACCGTGTCGTGGCCGAGGGCCACGAGCTCCCGCTCGGCGGCGGCGATGAGCGCGGTGCCCATCCCCCTTGCTCGGCGGTCGGCGCGGACCTCCAGATGAGTGAGCAGCGGTGTGCCGGGTAGGAAGATCTGGATCTCCGGCTCCTCTGCGGGCTCCAGCCACAGGTAGACGTCGCCGACGGGCCGGTCGTCGTGCCACGCGGTGAGCAGCAGGCCGCGCCCGGTTTCCTGCCGGGCGAGGCGGTCGACGAAGAACGGCCGCTGACCCAGCGACCGCGTCAATGCCGCCAGATCCGTCGGGCGGGCCGCTCTGATGTGGAGGGGGCGCATTGGCTCTCCCGCCCCACATTAGCCGAGCGAACCCGCCCGCCGCCGATCACGCCGCGCGGGTTCGGCGGCGACGTATGGCGAACGCCACCGTGAGTGCGGCCGCCGCCAGTATCACCGGCACCACGACCGCGAATACGCCCACCGTCGGGTTCTCCGCAGACACCGGGCTCGCGGCCTCGATCGGCTTGGTCGAGGTGATGCCGATCGTCGTCGTCGCCGGGGACGGGTGCGTCGCGGTGACCGTCACGGTCCAGTTGCCGACCGGGAGCGCTTTCTTGCTCTGGTAGAACGACTGGCCCTCGCTCGAGGCGACCATCGGTACCGGACCTACGGTCTCGCCGGTGCCGGACACCGCCGTGTAGCTCAGGCGCACCTCCTCCGACACCATGTGGTGGTCGCGGACATAGGTGACGGTGACGTTGACGCCCTGTGCGCCGTCGGTCTGGACCTGGAGCTCGATGGGGCCGCCGTGAGCCCACGCGGTGCCCGCGCAGAGGAACAGCGCGAGGACGCCGGCCAGCGCGACACCAACCACTCTGCGGATCATTTGTGTCCATGTCCTTCCGGTGCGTCGTCCGGAGTGAAGGCCTCACCGCCGGGGTCGGCCTGCAGGTACACGTGCTGGTGGCCGTAACCGGCGTCGATGTTGATCTGGTCGAGCTGCGTCGCGCCGACCGACCACGCGGTCACCGCCAGATCCCGTTGCCGCACAGCCATGTCCTGCTGTCCCTGCTGGTAGGCGGTGACCGCGACGGCCAGCTGGTCGATGGCCGTGGCGAGGCTGCCGCGTGCCACGTTCGTGGCCGTGGTGCCCGACGGTGGGTCGTCGAACGTCTTCGCGGCCGCGTCGACGGTCTGCTGCCACGTGGCCGCGTCACCGCCCGGCGACGACAGGCCCTCCGCCACGGGCACCAGGTCGTCCCGGATTACGCGAGCCACGTCGGTGAGCGACTTGATCTGCTCCTTGTCGCGGGCCGCGTCCGAGGCGCGGATGTCCGCCGCCATCTGGGCCTCCTCGGTCGGGCGGCCGACGAGGTAGCCGCCGAACCCGAACACCACGGCGCCGATCGCGAACGCCAGCACGACAGGGAGAATCCGGCGCCAGGCAGGTGTGTCCGCCGGGGTGTCCCCCAGGCGGAACGACCGGGCGCGCCGCCGGGACGGCGCCGTGGTGCGGGGGCTCATCTTTGTTCTCCTCCAACGAGGTCGGGGTGTCCCGCGGCCCAGGGCAGGCCGCGGGACACCCATCCGGTCAGGACAGCCGCGCGATCACGTCGTCGGTGTCCCTGGCGAGCACGTCCCGCACCTCGGCGACCTTCACCTTCGTGGCGTCGGTAGCCATGGTCCGGAACTGCTTCAACAACTTGATCGCCTTGGCGTCGTTGCCCTTCGCCTCGGCCTGCCGCGCCTTGGTCAGCTGCTCCTGCAACGACTTCTGCGTGGCCTGGTTGAGCCAGCCGACCGCCTTGAACCGGTCGATCAGGTTCGCCATGTCCCTGGTGGACGTGGCGACCCCGAACGTGACCGTCTGGGCGGTCCGGTTGCCAGCGTTGTCCACCGCGGTGACCGTCAGCGTGTGCGTGCCGAGGCCCATCGTGTACAGCGGCAGCAACGTGCCGGAGGTGAACGCGGCGGCGTCGAGCGTGCCGCTGAGCGTCTTCACCCCGGACGTCGGATCCACGGCCTGCCAACTGATCCGCAGGTCCTGGCTGTCGCCGTACACCTGCCGGTCGGCGATGCCGGAGACCAGGACCGTCGGCATGGTGCCGTCGATCTTGACCGTGGCCGCCTTCTCGGTCTCGACGTTGCCGGCGTTGTCCTTGGACCGGTACGCCACCTCGTGCGTGCCGTCGCCGGACACGTCCACCGGCTGCGTGTACGCGGTCCAGGGACCACCGTCGAGCGAGTACTCGGTGGTGGCCACGCCGGACGTCGCGTCCGTCGCCGCCAGGGTCACCGGCACCGCGCCGCTGTTCCAGCCGCCGTCGTTCGGCGGCGCGAACTGCGCCGTGGTGAGCGGGGCCGTGGCATCGACCGAGAGCGCGAGGCTGTGTGCCTCCTCGACGTTGCCGGCGACGTCCGCCGACCGGTACTGGACCTGGTGCGCCTTGTCACCGCTCACGACGAACGGCGCGGTGTACGGCGTCCAGGCTCCACCGTCCACTGTGTACTCGGTGCGGTCGACGCCGCTCACCTCGTCCACTGCGGACAGTGTCACCGAGACCGGGCCGGTGTACCAGCCGCTCGCACCCGGGTTCGCCGGGTCCGTGACGGCGGTGGTCACCGGTGCGGTCTCGTCCGCGGCTTGCGCCCACGACGCGTGGAAGTAGTCGAACTTCGCGGTCACCGACTGGGTCTGGTTGACCCCGAAGGCGAACAGCCCGACCTTCCCACTCGACACGGCCGCGTTCGTGACCGTCTGACCGAGGTCGGTCCAGGTGTTGCCGTCCGCGGAGTAGGACCCGCGATAGGTGTTCCCGGACTTGGCCAGCCGCAGATACCAGACTCCCTGCGTGAGGTTGCCCGCCGTCGGCTGCGGGTCCTGCACCACGTCACCGATCTCGCTGCGCAGCTCGATCCGCTTCGCCGTCGCGCTGTCCGCGACGAAGTCGAGCTTCACGTAGTTCGCGTCGTCGGTGTACACGATCAGGCCGCCCTGGTGGTAGGCCTGGTTGAACGCGCTGCCGTCGACCTTCGTCTCCACCGTCCAGTCCCCGGCGGGCGGGGTCTGCAGGGTGAAGTTCTTCGGGCCGGTGTTCGGCGTGCTGTAGATGTCACCGGTGCTGGTGTCGATCTCCAGGTTGCCACCGGTGACCCTGGTCATCGCGGAGTCCGGGCGCACGACCGTGGTCCACCGGCAACCGTCCACACTGGACGAGTCGAACTCGTCGTTCGGCGTTGCCGCGCCCGCGGTGTCGTCCGGCACCAGCTGGAACCAGTCGAACGCCGCGTCCACGACCGGGCGGGTGCCCGTGCCGGACAGCGAGACCAGGCCGATGCGCGGGTTGGCGATCCCGGCGATCAGCTTGTCGGTCTGCGGCATGTTCGTCCACGACAACCCATCGGCCGAGTACGACGCAGTGAGGCGGGTGCCGTCACTCGCCAGCCGCACGTACACGGTGTCCGGGTAGGTCGCGCCGAGGTTCGCCGTGTTGGAGTCGGCCACCTCGTTCGGTACGCCGCTCTCCTCCCTGATGAACTGGAAGATCCGGTCGGCGGCCGAGGCCGTGCCGCGGCCCTCCAGGACCATCTTGGCGTAGTTGTCGTCGTCGCCGTAGAGGATCAGACCCGCCTGCTGGTAGGCGTCCCGTGCCGTCAGCGACACCTTCGTCGTGGCCTGCCATGCCCCGCCGGGTGCGGGCTGGAGGATCAGGTTCGGCGTCGGGTTCGAGTTGTCCGTGCCGTAGATGTCGGTGTTGGTGGTCGGGATGTGCAACCTGCCGTCGGACACGGTCAGGTCCTGGGTCTGCCGGACGACCGTCCACCGGCCCGGGTCCAGTGCCGTGCCGAGGAAGTCGTCGGACCTCCCGGTGAGACACGTGGTGCTCGGACTGTCGACCGTGACGTCGACGTGCTCGGTGGTGGCCGCGCCTCTGGCGTCGGTGACGGTCACCGACGCCGCGTAGCTGCCCGGGGTCGTGTAGGTGTACGACGCGTCCGGTGTGGCCGCGCCGGGTGCCCCGGCCACGCCGAAGTTCCACTGGTACGTCAAGGGGTTGTCGCCCTCGGCGTCCGTGGCCTCGGAGTGGAACGCCACCGTCAGCGGCGCGGTCCCCCGTGTCGGGGTGCCGGTCGCGGTGACTTCCGGGCGCTGGTTGTCGGTGACACCCTTGCCGTTGAAGTCGACCCAGTTGACGTTGAACATGCCGCCGGTGTTCGTGCTGCCGTCCGGCCGCCGCGCCACGAAGTACAGCGGCCCAGTTGTCGTCGGCGGGTCGGCCAGCTCGAGCGTGACGTTCGTGAACGTCTGCCAGTCACCCGTCACCGGCACCGCGACGCTGCCGACGAGTGGGCCGTCCGTGGTCCCGGCCCGCACCTCGATCGTGCCGCCACCGCCGTTGGACGCCACCCGGAACCCGAGCGAGTCCACATTGGACAGGTTGACCGGGTCGAACGACCACCAGTCGCCGTCCTCGATGAACCCGAGGTTGCGGAAGCCGCCCGCGGTGTCGGACGTCGTCTCCACCTGGACCCCGGGGTCGCCGGTGCCCTGGCCATCCACAGTGCGGCCGGTGGCGGTGAAGAACTCCGCCTGCTTGTGCTTGGGCTGCAGGATCGCCTGCGCCCGCCCGGTCAGCGCGGACGCGCCGCCCGCGCCGCCCTTGTCGGTGTAGCTGGCCTCGAACACGGCGAAGACGTTGTCGCCCTCGGAGTGCCCGGACGACAGCGTGGTCTGCACGGTGCCGTCACAACCGGTGTACTGGTCGAGCGGATGACCGTGCGTGTCGTGGCCGAGGATCGACTGCAGCTGCACGTCGTCGCAGTTGATCGTGCCGTCCTCCGGGTCGGTGACCGTGATGGTGAACCTCACCTGGTCACCCCAGTCGAAGAACCCGCCGTTCGGCGGGATGTTCAGCCGCACCGTCGGCGCCGTGTTGCCCACGACGATCGGCACGCTCGCGGTGCCGGTGCGCCCATCCGCGTCGGTCACCGTGAGGTTGGCGCTGAAGTTCCCGTTGGTGGCGTAGGTGTAGGACGGGCTCGCCGACGTCGAGTCGGTCGTGCCGTCACCGTTGAAGTCCCACGCGTAGGTGATCGGCGTGCCGTCCGGGTCCAGCGAGCCGTCACTGCCGAACTGGACGGCGAGCGGCGCGATGCCGGACGTCTTGTCCGCCTGTGCCCGCGCGATCGGCGACCGGTTGCCCTGCACGTAGTCGATCCGGTAGACGCCGGAGTCGGCGTTGTCGCCGCCGAAGCCCGAGCCCCACTCGATCAGGTACAGCGCGCCGTCCGGACCGAACTTCATGTCCATCGGCTTGAGCATCGTGAACGACTTCAGTATCTGGTTGATGTCCACGAGCTGGCTGCCGTCCTCGTTCAGCTGGAACGAGTACAGCTTGTTCTGGTTCCACTCGGCGAAGATCGCCTTGCCGTCCCAGTACGCCGGCCACTTGCGGTCCGACGCGAGGTCCGCGTCGTACCGGTAGACCGGGCCGGCCATCGGCGCGCCGCCGCCACCCAGCTCGGGGAACTCCGGGTTGGCGGCGTAGTGGTAGTCCACCGTCGCCGCGATGGCGGGCGGCAGGTCGACAAGGCCGGTGTTGTTCGGCGAGTTGTTCACCGGGTGCGCGCAGTCGAACTTCGCGCCCGAGGTGGCGGTGGCGAAATCGTAGTCGTTGTACGCGACGTTCTGCCCGACGCAGTACGGCCAGCCGTAGTTGCCCGGTTCGTTCAGGATGTCCCACTCGACCGTGTTCTCCGGCCCCCGATCGGGGTTCGGCACGCCGGCGTCCGGGCCGTAGTTGGCCACCATCAGCTTGTGCGTCAACGGGTCGATGCCGATGCGGAACGGGTTGCGAAAGCCCATCGCGTAGATCTCCGGGCGGGTCTTCTCGGTGCCCGGCGCGAACAGGTTCCCGTCCGGGATCGAGTAGGTGCCGTCGTCCTCCGGGTGGATCCGCAGGACCTTGCCGCGCAGGTCGTTGGTGTTGGCGGAGGACTTCTGCGCGTCCCACTCGGAACGGCCGGACCGCTCGTCGATCGGGGCGTAGCCGTCGGAGTCGAACGGGTTGGTGTTGTCGCCGTTGGCCAGCCACAGGTCGCCGGTCTGCGGGTCGAACACCATGCCGCCGCCGTGGTGGCAGCACTGCGACCGCTGCACCGGCACCGTCAGCACGACCTTCTCGCTCGCGAGGTCGAGTGTGCTGTCCGCCTGCACGGTGAACCGCGACAGCCGGTCGGCGTTCTCGGTCCCGGCGGGCGAGTAGTACAGGTACATCCAGTTGTTGGTGGCGAAGTCCGGGTCCAGCGCCATGCCGAGCAGGCCGCTCTCGTTGGCGGTGAACACGTCCAGGTGCGCCGCGGTCGCGGTGCCGCCGGCCGGTTGGACGACCTTCACGTCACCGAGCCGGTCGATGTAGAACACGCGGCCGTCGCCGGCGATGTCGAGCATCATCGGGTTCGACGTGTTGTCGTCGAGGGTGACCTTGTCGAAGCTCGTGTCCTGCGACGCCGAGCAGTCCGCGGGGACCACGCCCGCCGCGGTCTGGATGCCGCCGAGCAGGAGCTTCAGGAACTCCGGCTCGACGAAGCTTTCCTTGGTGTGGCCGAGACCGGTGTACCAGGAGCGGCCGCCGTCGTAGTCCTGGCACCACGTGTTCGGATGGTCGAAGCCCATGGTGCCGCCGGTGTACGTCGACTCGTCGAGCGACGTGAGCACGTGGACGGTGCCGCGCGGGTCGGCCTGGTAGTCGTACCACTCGTCGGTTCGCGACCAGGTGGTCGGCAGGCCCGCCGTCGACGGGTGCGCCGGATCCTCCACCTTGACGGTGGCCTGCTGGATCGCCGGGTGCTGCTTGAAGTAGGCGCCGACCAGCCCGCCGTACCACTCCCAGTCGTAGCTGGAGTCGGCCGCCGCGTGCACGCCGACGAAGCCGCCGCCGTGCTGGATGTACCGCTGGAAGGCGTCCTTCTCGGACTGCGCGCCGAGCGGGTCGCCGGTGGTGGACATGAAGATCACCACGTTGTACTGCGCGAGGTTCTCGTCGGTGAACAGCGTGCTGTCCTCGGTCGCGTCGACCGCGAAGTCGTGCTCCTGACCGAGTTTCTGGATCGCGGCGATGCCGTCGGGGATGGAGTCGTGGCGGAAGCCGGTCGTCTTCGAGAAGACCAGCGCCTTGAACGGCGCGTCCGCGGGCGCCGCCGTCTCGGCCGAGGACGCCGACGCCATGCCGGCGGCGACCGCGGTGGCGACCGCGGCCACCACCAACGGTCTGCTGTGTCGAGCCAACGTGCGTAACCGCGACTTCACTGCCGCGGCCACCCTGCTCGTCAGGGACATCTACTAACCTCCCAAGAGGTGCCCGGTAACCCGGGTGGGGTGTGACTGGCGTTGCTTCCCCGACAAGGTGCGGATCGTCCGCGGTCCCTCCTTTCTCCGTGTGGTGCACCTGCCGTGGTGCGGGCGTTGCAGCGACCCGCACCACGGCCTTCAGGCCAGATGTCGCAGGGCGACCAGCGTCGGGTCGTCGAGCACCGCCTCCAGCGCGACGTGCGCGCCGCCCCTCGACGCCGCCGCGAAACCGAGCACGGACAGGTCGACCTGGCACGCGTCCGGCGCGATGACCCTGGCGCGCAGCTCCGACAGCATCGGGGCCAGCAGGTAGCGCCCCAGGCTCGCGAAGTAGCCACCCAGCACCAGCACGCGCGGGTTGAACACGTTGACCAGGATCGACGCGCCGAGCCCGAGCGCGGCGCCGACCAGTGCGAGCGCCTCGAGCGTGCGCGGGTCGCCGTCGTCGGCGCGGCCGCTGAGCACGGCGAGGCGCTGCTCGAGGTCCAGCGAGGGGTCGCACACCGAGTCGTCCGGGGTCGCGGCCATCCGCAGCAGCGCGGCGAGGCCGACCATGGTCTCCCAGCAGCCGCGCCGGCCGCAGCCGCACAGGTCGCCGCCCGGGTTGAGCGGCATGTGCCCGATCTCGCCGGAGAACCCCTCCGCGCCGCGGAGCAGCCGCCCGTCGATCATCACGCCGCCGCCGACGCCGGTCTCGCCGGTGAGGTAGACGAGGTCGGGGGTGCCGGCGCGGCCGCCCATGGCGTACTCGCCGAGCGCGGCCAGGTTGGCGTCGTTGTCCACCCGCACACCGAAGGCCGGCCGGCCGAGCCGTTCGGTCAGCCGCTCGGTGAGACCGGCGACGACGGCGACCCGCCGCCAGTGCAGGTTGGGGGCGAACGCGACGACACCGGTGTCGGCGTCGACGAGTGCGGGGACGGCGAGCGTCATGCCGACCGGGGTCCTGCCCTTGTCCGCGCAGTCGGCGAGCGCGCGGACGGCGAGGTCGGTGACGGCGTCGAGCACGGCGTCGGCGGACAGCGCCTGCACGTCGAGCGCGACCCGCTGTTCGAAGACGACGGTGTTGGTCAGGTCGAGCACGATCGCGGTCACGTAGTCGACGTTGATCTCGACGCCGATGCCGCCGATGCCGCGCCCGTCCAGCTCGACCGTCTGCCCCGGCCGTCCCACCGAGCCGCCGCGCTGCACGTCGCCCTCGCGGACGAGCCCCCGGTCGATCAGCTCGGTGACGAGGCTGGACACGGTGCCCCGGTTCAGCCCGGTCTCCACGGCGATCCTGGCCCGCGAACGAGAACCCGCGTCCCGCAGGTGCCGCAGCACCAGCGCGAGGTTGCTGCGCCGCATGGTCAGCTGGTCGGCCGGCTGCCGTCCGATCGCTCGGCGTAGGGGTGGAGAGGCGTTCACAGGGCACCGCCCGATTAATTTGTCCGTTAGCCGGACAAATTAAGACCGTGTGAAATCTGGAGTCAAGGGGTTACCCCGAAAGTTCCGCCGAACTAGCCCACAAGGCGGTACGGGCAGGGCCGAACGCCCCGGTCAGCCGGCGAGTGCCGCCGGCAGGTGAAAGCCGTCGCCGGACGGCGGGAAGTCGTGCACAGCGACCACCGCTGCCGGCGGGATCGGGCCGTAGACGTGCGGGAACCAGGTGCCGTTGGCGTCCGGTGGCGCGCCCGGCTCCCACCGGACCGGCACGTCGACCTTCGCCGGGTCGATCACCAGCAGCACGAGGTCCGTGCGACCGGCGTAGAGCCGGTCGGCGGGCAGGTGCACGGTGCCGAAGTCCGAGCAGTGCACGAAACCAACGGTGTCGAGCGACGGCGCGCGATGCGGCTCGCCGGGGCGGTAGTCGGCGCGGGTGGTGATGTGGAGGATCACCGGGCGACCGTACCGTGCGGTGCTTTTACATCGTTGGCACAACGTTGTAAAAGCAGTAGCCTCACTGTCGTGGCCACCCTCAGAGACGTCGCCGTCCTCGCGGGTGTGTCCGTGAAGACCGTGTCGAACGTCGTCAACGGCTACGACTTCGTCAAACCCGAGAACCGGCGGCGGGTGCAGGACGCGTTGTCCGCGACCGGGTACCGCCCCAACCTCGGCGCCCGCAACCTGCGCCGCGGCCGCACCGGCTTCATCGCGCTGGTGGTCCCGGAGCTGTCCATCCCCTACTTCGGCGAGCTGGCCGGCGGGATCATCGCGGCCGCCGGCGAGCACGACTGGAGCGTGCTGATCGAGCAGACGCAGGGCGACCGCACCCGGGAGCGGGAGACCCTGGCGTCGCTCGGCTCGCACATGGTCGACGGCGCGATCGTCAGCCCGCAGGCCGTCGAGGCCCACGACCTGGACACGCCCGACATCCCGATGGTGCTGCTCGGCGAGCACTCCCTCGCGCTGCCACTGGACCACGTCGGCATCGACAACGTCCGGGCCGCCCACACGGCGGTGCGCCACCTGCTCGACCTCGGCCGCCGCCGCGTCGCGGTCATCGGCCAGCACCCGACCCGCGGCACGGCCGTCCAACGCCTCGCCGGGTACCGGCAGGCGCTGACCGAGGCGGGGCTCCCGCAGCGCCCCGAACTGGTCGCGTCCGCGCTGCGCTACCACCACAGCGACGGCGCGCGGGCCATGGCGGAGCTGCTCGCGCTGCCGGAGCCGCCGGACGCGGTGTTCTGCTTCAACGACATGCTCGCCCTCGGCGCGATCCGCGCCGCCGTCGAGCGCGGCCGCGGCGTGCCGGGAGACCTCGCGGTCGTCGGCTTCGACAACACCGAGCACAGCGCGTACAGCCTGCCGTCGCTCACCACCGTCTCCCCCGACAAGGCCGCGCTCGCCAGAGCCGCGGTCGACCTGGTGCACCGCCGCGCCGCCGGTCGACACGACTTCCCACCTCAGGACGTCCAGATCCCGTTCGCCCTGGAGGTAAGGGAAAGCACCACCCCATAACCGAATACGCACCAGGCCCTCCCCCTGCACCTGGAGCAGACATGTCAGTACAGCGACGTACTTTCCTCGTGGGCAGCGCGCTCGCCGCGGGCGCCGTGCTCCTCCCCCGCACCGCGCACGCGGCCCCCGCCCGCCACCCCGTCAACCGCGCCCCGCTCCGTCCCGCCGCGTTCCTGCGGCTGCCGCCCGGGGCCGTGCGCCCGCAGGGTTGGCTCGCCACCCAGCTCGACCGCCAGCTGCACGGCCTTTCCGGCCGCTACCAGGAGGTGTCGGGTTATCTGAGCTTCGACGAGACCGGCTGGGTCCGGCCCGATCTCGACGGCTGGGAGGAGGTGCCGTACTGGCTGCGCGGGTACGGCGACCTCGGCTACGTCACCGGCGACGCCCGGGTGCTGGCCGACACCGAACGCTGGGTCGAGGCCGTGCTCGCCACGAGCGCCGCGGACGGCTACTTCGGCCCGGACCGGCGGCGCGCCAGCCTCAGCGGGCACGCGGACCTGTGGCCGCACATGCCGATGCTGCACGCGCTGCGATCGTGGGCCGAGTACCACGGCGACACCCGTGTCGACGGTGTGCTCACCCGCTTCTTCCGGTACATGGCCGGCCAGCCGGACGCCGTGTTCTCCGACGGCTGGGGCGCCACCCGGTGGGGCGACACGATCGACGTCATCTTCTGGCTGTACAACAGAACCGGGGACGCGACGCTGCTCGACCTCACCCGCAGGATCCACCAGCACTCCGCGAACTGGGTCGACAACATCGCGAGCCTGCACAACGTCAACTTCGCGCAGGGGTTCCGCGAGCCCGCCCAGTACTGGGCGCTCTCCGGCGACCCCGCGCACCGGGACTCGAGCTACCACACCTACGACACGATCATGCGTACCTACGGCCAGTTCCCCGGCGGCGGGTTCGCGGGTGACGAGAACGCGCGGCCCGGGTACGGCGATCCCCGGCAGGGCTTCGAGACCTGCGGCGTGGTCGAGTTCATGGCGAGCCACGAGCTGCTCACCCGCACGACCGGCGACCCGGTGTGGGCCGACCGCACCGAGGAGCTGGCGTTCAACCTGCTGCCGGCCGGGCTCGACCCGCAGGGCAAGGTGGCGCACTACGTCACGAGCGCGAACGTGGTGCGGCTGGACGACGTCGCGAAGACCCGCCGGCAGTTCCAGAACGGCTTCGCCATGCAGGCCTACAAGCCGGGCATCACGGACTACCGGTGCTGCCCGCACAACTACGGGCAGGGCTGGCCGTACTACGTCGAGGAGATGTGGCTCGCCACGCCGGACGGCGGGCTCGCGGCCGCACTCCACGGGCCGTCGACGGTGACGGCCACGGTGGGCGACGGCACATCGGTCACGATCGCCGCGCGGACCGGCTACCCGTTCGCCGACACGGTCACGTTCACGCTGACGATGCCGCGCGCGTCCGCCTTCCCTTTCGCCATGCGGATTCCCGGCTGGTGCGCGAACCCGCGGCTGACCGTCAACGGCGGTGCGGCGCCGGTCGCGGGCGGTCCCCGGTTCGCGACCGTCAACCGGACCTGGCAGTCCGGTGACACGGTCGTGCTGACGTTGCCGATGACCCCGCGCACCCGCGTGTGGGGCACGAACCACAACGCGGTGTCGGTGGACTACGGCGCACTCACGTTCGCGCTGCGGTTCGACGAGCGGTGGCGCCGGTACGGCGGCACCGAGGACTGGCCGGAGTACGAGGTCACGTCGCCGACCGCGTGGAACGTCGGGCTGATGGCGGATCCGCAGCCGGCCGTGTCGACCGGCGGCACCGTCGACGACCCGTTCACCCCGGCCACCGCACCGGTCCGGATCACCGTGTCGGCGCAGGAGATCCCGGACTGGGCGGCGGACGGCCAGAACGTCGTCGGCACGCTGTCCGACGGCCCGGTCGCCTCGACCGCGCCGGTGCGGCGGGTCGAGCTGGTGCCGATGGGCGCGGCGCGGCTGCGGATCACGGCGTTCCCGCGCACCGGCGGGACCCGCGCGTGGGGCACGCCGGGCGTGGTGTGCCGGATACAGAACAGGAACAGCGCGAAGGTGCTCGCGGTGGACGGCATGTCGACCGCGAACTCCGCGCCGGTGGTGCAGTTCGACGACAGCGGCACCCCGGACCACCGGTGGCGGGTCGTGGACGTCGGCAACGGGTGGGTGAAGGTCCGCAACGAGCACTCCGGCAAGGTGCTCGGCGTGGACGGCATGTCCACGGCCAACTCCGCGCAGGTGGTCCAGTTCGACGACAGCGGCACCGCCGACCACCGGTGGGAGCTGGTCGACAACGGCGACGGCTGGTTCCGGCTGCGCAACGAGCACTCCGGCAAGGTGCTGGGCGTGGACGGGATGTCCACGGCGAACTCGGCGCGGGTCGTGCAGTTCGACGACTCCGGCACCGCCGACCACCTCTGGCGGATCCTCCCGGACGCCGACGTGCGAGTGCAGAGCCTCAACTCCACCAAGGTGCTCGGCGTCGACGGAATGTCCACAGCGGACTCGGCGCAGGTGGTCCAGTTCGACGACAACGGCACGCCGGACCACGTGTGGCGGTTCGTGCCCGACACGGACGGCTACTTCCGCATCATGAACACGCATTCCGGCAAGGTGCTCGGCGTGGACCGGATGTCCACGGCCAACTCCGCCAACGTGGTGCAGTTCGCGGACACCGGCACCCGCGACCACCTGTGGCGGCTGCGCCCCGACTCGGACAACCTGTGGCGGATCCAGAACGCCAACTCCGCCAAGGTTCTCGCCGTCGACAACATGTCGTACGCGGACTCCGCGCGCGTCGTGCAGTTCGACGACAACGGCACGGCCGACCACCTCTGGCGGCTCCTGTGATCGGGGCAGTCGTTCTCGCGCTGGTCGCCGGTACCATCACCCCGGTCGCGCCGGTCGCGCCGATGGCCGTCGTGTGCTTCCTGTCGTGCGACACGCTCGACCCGTCGCGGGCCGGGCAGGAGACGTTCCCCGTGCCGGAGAAACCGCTCAACGGCCGGCGGCTGGTGCTGCACGTGTCCGATGTGGACGGCATGGCGTGGGGCAGCATCGACAACGGCACGACCGGCGACGCGGTCTGGCTGGACCGGTCCTGGGACGGCGGCCGGACCTGGGAAGGGTTGCTGGGCAAGGCGAGCATCCCGAGCACGTGGACCGGCACCCGCACGCTGATGTACAACATCTCGGACCCCCGCGACCACCGCCGCGGCCTGGTCCGGGCGTGCGGCGACGCGCAGGGGGTCGGCTGCACCGAATGGGTCTACCCCACCGTGTGCGACGTCCGCTGCGACCGCACCGACCCGGGCCAGGCCGACGGCGACCTCCAGCCGGTGCCCGCGACCACGTTGTCCGGCCGCGTGATCCGGCTGCACACCGACCGCAACGCCATGGCGTGGGCCAGCATCGAGGCCGGCGGACCCGGCGACGAGGTCTGGCTCGACCGGTCCTGGGACGCGGGCGTCACCTGGCCCGACGGCTCGTCGCTCGGCCGGCTCACGACCACCGGGGCGTCGGCGCGGACCACCATGTTCGCCACCCGCGACCCGCGCGGACGGCACTACGGCGGCGCGGTGCGGGCCTGCGGTCGGGCCGCGTCCGGTCAGAGCGGCAGCTGCACGGCGTGGGCCCGTCCCGCACCGGCGAGGGCACCGGCGGCGGCCGACGCGCTGATGTACTCCTACGACCCGTATCCCGGTTGGTGGCCGAGCAGCTGGTGGAACTCGGCGGCGACGCTCACCGCACTGATCGAGTACGCCGCCCGGACCGGGGACCGTCAGTACGACTGGGTCATCGCCCGCACCTTCGACCAGAACAAGGGCACGTTTCCCGCCGGCGTCCGCAGCACCGACGCGATCGAAGGCGACTTCGTCAGCCGCGCGATCGACGACAGCGCCTGGTGGGGACTCGCGTGGGTCGCCGCGTACGACCACACGGGCGACCAGCGCTACCTCGCGATGGCCACCACGATCGCCGGTTACGTCCACCAGTACTGGGACGTGAGCACGTGCGGCGGCGGGGTCTGGTGGGACCGGGAGCGCACCTACAAGAACGCCGTGACCAGCGGCCTGTACCTGCGGCTCGCCGCAGGCGTCCACCAACGCACACCGGGTGACACGGTCTGGCTGCAACGCACCCGCACGGCCGCGACGTGGTACCTCGGCAGCGGCATGATCAACGCCGCCGGCCTGGTCAACGACGGGCTCACCCGCGACTGCCGCAACAACGGCCAGACGGTGTGGACCTACAACCAGGGCCTCGCGATCGGCGGCCTGGTCGAGGCGTGGCGTGCGACCGGCGACACCGCGCTGCTCGACGCGGCGCGGCGGCTCGCGGACGCGGCGCTCGCGGGTCTCACCAGCAACGGCGTGCTGACCGAGTCCTGCGATGTGGGACAGAACACCTGCGACGACAACCAGAAACAGTTCAAGGGCGTGTTCAGCAGGTACCTCGCCGACCTCGCGGGTGTGACCGGAACACCCGCCTACCACACGTTCGCCGGGCGGCAGGCCGACTCGCTCTGGACGGCCGACCGCGACCCGCTCAACCGGATCGGCCAGCGCTGGGCCGGCGGCAGCCCCAACCAGCTCGACTGGCGCACCCAGGCAAGCGGCCTCGGCGCGCTCACCGCTGTGTAGCTCCATCCGCCCTGCACCAGGAGAAACGATGAACAGGTTCAGACAGATGCTCACCGCGGCGACGGGGCTACTGGTGGCGGCCGCCACCGTGGTCGCCGTCGCGCCGGCCGCGGACGCGGCCGTCTGGCAGCCCAAGGCGCCGCCGCTCACCACGCCGTGGACGAGCCAGGTGTCGCCGACCAACGCTCTTCCCGAGTACCCGCGCCCGCAGCTCGTGCGCTCGGAGTGGCAGAACCTCAACGGTGTCTGGGAGTTCTCCGGGGCGCCGAACCTCAACTCGCCGCCGATCGGGCAGACGCTGCCAGAGGGCGTGCTGGTGCCGTACCCGATCGAGTCGGCGCTCTCGGGCATCCAACGCCACGAGGACAACATGTTCTACCGGCGGATGTTCACCGTGCCGGCGACGTGGGACGGTCGCCGGGTCAAGCTGAACTTCGGCGCGGTCACCTGGGAGACCCGGGTCTGGGTCAACGGCACCCAGGTCGGCACGCACACTGGCGGCTACGACGCGTTCTCGTTCGACATCACCGCCGCGCTGCGTGCCGGGGACAACGAGATCATCGTCGGGGCGTACTCCCCCGTCGACGGCAACCGGTTCCCGATCGGCAAGCAGCGCCGCAACCCCAGCGGGATCTGGTACACGGCGTCGTCGGGCATCTGGCAGACGACGCCG
>Ga0193742_1000048_pt1 | contig 81295 bp, 95 predicted proteins | sample L2c1metaG_FD_165511 | JGI IMG/M metagenome (GOLD analysis project Ga0193742, IMG submission 165511) | Soil microbial communities from a riparian zone of the East river system, Colorado, United States - L2c1 | ecosystem: Environmental > Terrestrial > Soil > Riparian zone | place: USA: East River... | reverse complement strand
TACTGTACAGTTGCAATGAGATGTGGTATAAAAACAACCGCAGACAAACACTTCGGTTTTTAAACGCAAACCAACAGGTGGGTGGCTGATCGCCAAATGGAATGAACATGTGGGCTAACTTATGATGATGATGATGTTGTAGTCACAAAAAAGCATCTCTCTGATGACCCGCCCGCTGTACTATAACAGATGGAGTGGGTCGAGGATAGCAGAGACCGTCAAGAATATGGCTGGAGAAGAATAGTTAGGATGGGACTTGGGTGCGACGGTGTCTGTTGCCAGCGTTGTTCCTGACGTCTGGCGTGGACATGGCCGCAATGTCTCGTTGTACATAACATCGCTTAGTAATCCATATCAATATGCAACACATGTTTCTTTTCATTTCTCTTCTTCCGTTCAACAACATGGCTTCTCGTCGTCTCGACATATCTTCCCTCCTTTGTGATGACAATCCACCCAACTTTTCTCCCTTGGATGCACTAGTTCAAGCAGCAACTGAAGAAAGAAGGCGTCTCACCGTTACAGAACCTTCTCCCCGCTTTCTGCCTCCACCAGTCCCTTTAAGTCCCCACTATGAAGAAGACCAGCGTATTCACAGACAGCGTCAACAACATCATGATCATATCCTACTACAACCCTTACATCAACACCAACAAGATATCGATCAACGACATGCACTTGATATGGATCACAGGCGTCGTATTCAAGACGCTGAACTCCAAAAACGCATCGACGACCAACAACGCGCTCAGGAATTCGCAATTCAACGGGATCGTGCCTTTCAACTTGAACGCCGCCATGATGCTTACGACCGTCAGAGAGAAGATCACCTTCGTATTCAGGAAGCAGAAAGGCAGCATGAATTAGATCAACAACGGGCTGCGGCTTACCAAAGAGAGGTAGAAAGGGCAAGGGAACTCGACAGACAACAAATCGTCAAATTGGAACATCAACGGGAAATGGAACGACAGCGGGAGATTGAAAAGCGAGAACTAGAAGTTCAACGAGAAACAGAACGACGACGAGATATTGGCCGTCAACGGGACATCGAACATCAAAGGGAAATTGAACGACAAAAAGAAATTGAACGACAAAAGGAACTCGAACGTCAACGAGAACTTGAACATATTCAACGTCGTCAGCAATTTCATGAGTCACCCCTCCGTTTTCATGATCCCCGTATTACTTCTCCAATTATCACTTCTCCACATCCCCCTTCCATCTCCCACCTCATTTCACATCCCCCACCCCGCAAATCAGATCCGTGTCAGATGAAGCTTTTGAACACTCCGATCCATCCAGATCCTTCACCTCATCACTTGGTTGATGACGCACGCCAAGTCAAGAAACGACGCTACTCCGAGTCTCCCACACGCCCCATACTCACCGACAAAGAACGCATGACTCGGGAAAGGGAAAAAATGGTCGTTGGTGAACTGGGGTATGGACGCATAGACTCACCGGTTGCCGGCCCCTCTACCGCTCCAAGAAGGCCAGGGTCAGGGCATGGTCAGGGACGGAAAGCAATGCCAGTTTCTGAACTCTTGCTTGACAAGCCCATCCCAGTATCTCAGCCAGACCCCCGCGACCGTCTTCTCAGCCCACTTGGGAGAAGGTCGCCGCCTGGAAGTCAGATTGGGAGGGCCAAAGCTGCGAGAAAATCTGACGAACATATACTCAAGGAAATTCTTCTACCTCCACCGCCTCCTCCTCCATCATTGTCCATCGAATCAGAGGTGAAAAAACACAAGGAGGAGCCAAAGACTAAGGATATGCCAAAAGTCAAGGAGGAAATCAGACCTATGGAGGAAGTGAAACCCAAGGAAGAACCAAGATCTAGGGAGGGGACGAAGCCTAGAGAGGAGACGAGGACCAAGGAGGACACAAAGCCGACCCGACATCGTGTACCTCAGGAGGATATCCGACATAGGAAGGTAGTTACTCCGACACCCATCCCTGCTCCACCGCCACCACCAACAGAGCTTCTTCCCAAAACATCACAAGACGACGCACACGAATGGTTTCTCCAACAATATGAAGAAGACCCTTCTCCCACGACTTCATCTCGACCCGAACCACCTTATTCGCCTTCCCCATCTCTGAGTCCTGCCACGTCAACTCTCCCCGTGTATGGTCCTCGGAGCCCACCTTCTTCGTATAAAGTACTCACGCCTATCACAGCTGCTGTCGCACTCGAACAAGAGCTAGAAGGACTTGTCTCAGAACCACCACCAACAACCACGTCGTTGACTTCCCTCAACAAAAAACAAGATCCTGACGACACTGATATGGACTTGGATGTTGATCTAGCTGTCACAGAACTTGTAGCAGAAACGTTGGATGGTGAAGATGTGAAACGTGAACATGAACATGAACATCTGGGCATGGAGGTTGATGTGGAGGATGAGTTGTTGAGTCTTATCGATGACCGATTCCAACATCCTTCGGTGAATAACACCCTGAATAATACTGCATGGCGTACTTCGGGCACTTCGGCGTCGTCTTCCTCTCACGCTCCTACGGCGAGTGGCACTGGGACAGGTACTAAACAACCCCCACCTCCTCTGCGGTCGGTTGGAGACGCGCATCATACGTCTCCGACTATTTCCGCTTCGTCTTCGACTACGTTAATTTCTCCTGCTGCACGACATTCGTCCACTAGGCCAGCTTCTGAGCGGGGATCGATGCCACCGCCGGCAACGACCAATGTGAACAGCGTATCCAAGAAGAGTAATGAGCGAGCAGGAAGTGTACTACCTACGAAGAAAAAGAAGGAACCTGTGCATAAAGTCCTTTCATTTATTTCTTGTTCTTTTTGTGTTTACTGAGTATTTGTTAGGCTGGGACGAAGACTAAACCTACCGCTGCGGCAAACGCTGCTGGTAACCATTTGAGCACAGCGCCGCCCAAACCTCGCGCCAAACCGGCTACCAAAGGCAAGAAAGTTGCTGCTGCTGCTGTCGAAACCGCTACCACCGCGGCTACTGTCCCTTCACTACCATCGACCTCCAAGGCAACGAAAGCCACCACCAAGAAAAGTGCTCCTTCCACTTCTCGTTCCAGGTCGGCGTCAGTCATGCCTGGCGGTAGTGCCCCGGAAGGGGCGGACGCCGTCAAACCGGAAAAACAGGAAGAAGAGGAAGATTCGGATGCCAATGACGACGATAAACTTTATTGTGTTTGCAAGACCAAGTATGACGAAGATCGGTTCATGATTGCTTGTGATAAGTGAGTGACTATATTTTTCTTTTGTTTGTCTGTTTGTCTAATCATTTTTCGTAGGTGTGATGAGTGGTATCATACGCAGTGTGTGGATATGCCAGACTTGGAAGTTGATCTTGTTGATCAATTTATTTGTCCTCCCTGTATCGAGAGTGCGTACTTCGTTCTTTCTTCCTGTTATTTACTTAGTCTTATCTATCTCCAGAAAACCCTCATCTCAATCTGCGTACCACCTACAAACAACGATGTCTCTACGGTCTCCGACACCCAGATACCAACTCCTCCAAAGCCTGTCACAAAGCTGCCCGCGGCGCCTTTTCGAAATATTGTTCAGATGCATGTGGTGTCAAATATATGCAGTCCCGCATTGATTCGTGGGCGAAGAAGGGTGGAAAGCCGGATAAATTGTGGGAGAGTGTGAAGAATGCTGAGAAGAGGGAGGGTGTGGTGGTTTGTGCGATGGAGAGTGAGGTTAATGGGTGTGTAAATGGTGATGGCGGCTGTGCCGGCGGAGATGGGGGGACGAAGATGGAGGTTGATAACAGCAGCAACGGTGATATGGTGAAGCCTTTGAAGCAACATCGGATCATACCATCTACAAAGACAAAAATAGAGAGGGAGACAGAACGGTTGAACGCGTTGTTGGAGTCTGTCATGAATTTGAGAGAGGAGATCAAAAGGGGGATGGAAGTTGTCGTATGGCGTGAACGGTTGTTGCAATTGGCTAGTGAGAGGGCGGACCAGGTGGGCCTGTGTGGTTGGGATCAACGATTGTGTTTTGATGATGAGGAGTGGGCGGATATTGGTGCGGGTGTTTTGGAGAGTTACGAGGGGTTGAAGGAGGAAGGAGGAGATGGGGAGATGGATGTGGATGGTGGAGATGAACAGTGGTGGTGTCCCGGACAGAAATTATGTGATCGACATGCTGGGTAAAATTTACTTTTTTTATTTTTATTTTTTCTGATGATTGATTATTATTTATCCAGATGGCAGACTGTTCGATATAAGGACGTTTGCAAGGAGAGAGAGAAGAAGGAAGAGGCATTAGCCAAATTGACGACGCGGGAACGTGAAATTCGCAAACGGATTGAGGATATGACGGACCCTCAGAACCGGGCTTCGGGTGAAACGACATCTCGAGGTACTGTCAAGAACCCGAATTCGAATGTTGAGCTGGCGCGTCAGTTTCTTCTAAAACGCAAGTTTAAAGGCTCGGAGAGAGGGAAGAAACGAAAGGCGCCGACTTCTTGATGGTAGTGGTGGATCTTGCATTGATCTTTTGTTCCTCTCATCAGTACTTTTTTTTTTTTTTGTTCTTCAGCTTTCCGTCTTGCTATCTTCCTCTCATCTTTCTATCCATTCGTGTCAAGCATAGTTAGAACACACGTACTACCTTTTTCATTCCTACAAGTAAACAACTTGCGTATGCATGTGCATTGTGATGTTTGTATAATAATACGTTTACGATACATGAAGAAAAGTTCATCTCTGCAATAATAGTATGGAATTTATTCTTGTGTTTTAGTATCCGTCGCCTTCGCCGCCCTCTTTGCAGAACCCTTTTTGTTCGTAAAGGATTTGAGATTTCGCTTCTTCCCGTTCCTTTTTGGATTCTGCATCTCGTTTGTGATATGAAGCGAGGAGGCCGTACTCGACTTGTCGGAGAGGAACATCATCTTCTCTATCCAGATCCTGTGTGTAAGGTCGTTAGATGATCCTTTTTCCACAAGCGGTGTAGAATGGGGCGTACGATTTCACCCAACAGCACCACGTTCTCTCCACGAATCAGGAAGAGACCATGGAAGTTCTCAGCAAAAGCGTTCTCATGATATATTCGTTCTACTGTATCTTCAAGAACGAGATTAGCTGGAAGGGAAAGAAGAGAATGAGGGGATCAACGTTCGAAGGAAGAACTTGAATTTGGGATCTTTACCGAATTGATCATAAGAGCGGAGAACACCATGTAGTTTTCTGCCATCGCGCAAAATTACCAGCATCTTTCCTAGGCAAATGGAGGATAGGACGAAAAACAAAAAGTGGGGAGGGTGGGGGGTGGGGGGTGGGGTGGGGTACCGGTTGTAGATGAGGGAGGGGAGAGGTTGTGTGCTCAGGATGAAACTGGAGGAGTGTGATGAGATTGGATCGACGTACGGTCCACACAATCCACCAGGGAGCCCGATGTTGTGAAAGGGATTAAAGAATCCATAGATTTGGAGGAAGAAAGAAAAGAAAGAAAAAAAAACAAAAACAGATGGACGTTTTGGGTTTATTAGAAAGAGAAGGAGGGAGAGCTTTAATGAACCTGTAGTTTGGATGGAGGATGGTCAAAAGGAGCTGGAATGGCCGAGTCGTTAAGGCGAGTGATTTGAACTAATCAAACTCATCACTTGGTGTTTCACCGCGTAGGTTCAAATCCTGCTTCCAGCGAACTTTTTTGAGTCTTTTTTTTAAATTTTATTTATAGTGACAATCGTTTCCAATGGGGGGACAGTAATTATAATCTACTTTCTCAGACTTCAAAATGTTCAACGAAATATCATTACGATGATGCAGTAGTAGTCTCCCCCACGTATTCCCATTGTCCTGCTTCTGGTTTCTCCTCTAATGGTTCCCAACTGTAAAATAGAGTCATGAATTTTTCATCATCCAAACACGAAATCAAATAAAGATTCTCATACGCTTTCCATTCAATCATCTTGGCAACCAACGAAAGTTCATCTGCAGCAATATCCAACGCTTCCTCAATCTGACCTTCATTCAGCCGTTGCTCAACAGCAGTGACATCCCCACTCGCATTTTTTACAATGTTGAGTTTATTTCGTACGAGAGCTTCGACAGATTGTCGATAGACGGATGTTTGTGGGATGGATGACAGTGTGGACAGTGTTGATTCGTATGTTTTGATTAGCGCGGGTAGTGGGTCGGGGTGAACGGCGAGTCCATGGATGCCTGTTGTTCGTTTGAGGACTTGGCGCAGAGGGCGGGTGAGGCGAAACATGGATGGCGTTGGTGACCAAGTGTGTAAGTCGGAGTCTCAATATTTCTTTACAGTAACCACAACTGGCCCTTCTCCTCCATGACCACTCTTGCCCTTCGACAAACACAAAGTCTCTTGCCGTCACTGTCATTCTCTCTCTTTAAAAGTTGGGTTCCATTACTAGCGGCGTCGTCGTCCCTAACATTACCCCGAACATCATGGTCAATACCCTCACTACAATCACTGCTTGATCTTTTCCCTCCCTTCCTCTTGGCCGTTCCAAAGTCAAAAGTATCGCATTCACGGAAGGCTATGAGAAGTGCCAACAAAGGTCTCAAAGACAAGCAAAGTACGTACCGTACCAGGTTCTATCTTTATATAACTTTTAAGCCCCTGATCTAGATATCACCAATTGTGCGGGTTGTGGTTCCGTCAAACTTGCACACCATATATGCCCTCAATGTTACAGTTCTATTACCCGTAGATGGAAGGCAAAAAACAACCAAATATCTGGAGATATGCCAGATATGTCCTGACGCGTCGACACGTCCTGCGGGTTGACATATAATAGATACTTCGATGGCATATAATGGGGGAGGTCGAAACATGGTTTTCGTCAAACCAATTGAAAGACCTGATCACCTATTCTATCCGGGGTAGTAGATAATTTGTACGGCACCGTTTGTATCCAGAGGATATATATTTTGCAGCCGTTCCGGATGTGGTCCGTGGCCCTCGCTCACCTCTCATGTGAACAACTATATACCCCAGGGAAACCATTTCTTGTCCCATTCTCCATCACCTTTACTCATGCTGCTGGCTTCATCCTTACCTCTCAAACGAGCTATATTCCCTACTCTCACGCGCACAATCAATTCTCGCGTGAGACCTCAGGGTATTGCCAACATCCTTGAGAAGAAACCCGACGACGTTGTTATAACATTCGCAAAGCGAACTGCAGTTGGACGAGCCAAGAAGGGACAACTCAAGGATACTCCAGTCGATGAACTCCTACATGCATTGTTCAAGGTATAAACGGTATCACCTAGTACTCTGATTCTCAGATGTTGAGTACGTCTTTCGAATTCAGGCTACTCTCGAGGAAACAAAGTTGGATCCATCCAAGATTGATGATATATGTGTTGGTGGGTGGTTTGTTCTGCGTACCTTCCATGTCAATGAACCTTTGCATTTTATTTTATTCAGGAACTTGCCATCCTCCTTCCCCACTTTACATCTCAAGAGCAGCCGCAATAGCAGCCGGCATCCCATATAATGTTCCTATCTCAGTTGTGAACAGACTATGCTCGTCGGGTTTAATGGCCATTCGTAACATTGCTCATGCCATCCAAGCCGGAGAGACTTCCATTGGAGTTGCGGTTGGTGTAGAAAGTATGAGTTTGAAGTGAGTGCGCACTGTTGTTGGACATATCAATAGCTCGTTCACGTTCAACGATCTTTCTTCAGCCCACGACCATCACCCGAAGTTGTTGAGTTGATTTCTGCAAGTACTCATGCTCATGATTGCATGGAGGTATGAACCATTTCTTTGATGTAGTGATTCTTGCTAATTCCTAAAACCAGCCCATGGGTTGGACTTCTGAGATGGTCGCGCAGGCCTACAACGTCCCCCGCGAGAAGCAGGATGCGTATGCTTACATCTCGCACAGCAGGGCAAGTAAGGTAAGTGATCATCCAGTATATCAATAACCATACAAAATGAGAAATTCATTGATGCACAGGCTGTCGCTGACGGGATATTCGAAGACGAAATTATTCCCGTTGAACTTCGAGGCGTCGTTGTCTCGAAGGACGACACTGTAAGGCCTGGGGTGACTATTGAAGGGCTTTCAGCCTTAAAACCTGCGTTTCCCAACTGGGGAGGATCCACAACTACCGCTGGTAATGCTAGTGGAGTTGGAGATGGAGCTGGATTATGTATTTTGACCACACGCTCAAGGGCAGAGAAAGAGGGGATGGAGATTGTTGGGAAATATGTCACATCTGCGGTCGTTGGTCAGTTTATTTACTGCCCCATATCTTGGTTCTTTTATTCACGAGAGTTTATATAGGAGTCGAGCCTCGGTATATGGGCATCTCACCAATTTATGCCGTGCCCAAGGCTCTTGCCCAAGCTGGGTTATCAAAAGAAGATGTCGATGTCTACGAAGTACGCAAGTTGTCGATGGTTTTTTTTTCGATTCACTTGAACGACTTTGGGTTTTTACAGGTTAACGAAGCCTTTGCATCTCAGTTTGCTTATTGTGTCGAACAACTGGGAATCCACATTGAAAAAATCAATCCTAAGTAAAACTTTGTTTTCATCTAGAGGAATCAGATGCAAGGGCTGACAATTGACATTTGCATAGTGGTGGTGCCATTGCCATTTCACATCCCCTGGGAATGAGTACGTCTATTGACTGTCACCTTCTGGAAGCATTGTGAACTCATAGGTATAATAGCTGGGGTCCGACAGGTTGTTACAGGACTTGCCGAGTTGAAGCGCAGGAACGGCCAAATCCTTTGCACGAGTATGTGTATCGGCAGTGGAATGGGGGCTGCTGGGATATTTGTGAATGAGGCTACTCGTTAAAGCGCCACAAGAAACTTCTTTACGACTAGGGTGACAACAATTCCTGTATCCACTTCAGGACAATATATACATATTTCATCTATATATATAATAGAATGATAAAATGAAAACAGCCAACCTGAAAAAGAGGACGAAGTTAACAGTTGCTTCGAATTTGAGTTCAAAGCAATCGAGAAAAGGTAAAACAATCTCAGGAAGTCATAGATGTCATTGAATCGCAATACTTGTACAGCGACTCAAATCGACTAAGAGGTGCCAATGGTTGAAAATTACAACACTCGTCATAGAAAGAAAGAAAAGAAAGAAGACAACAATAAGAAAGCAGACTAACCTCGTTCATACGCCTTAAATTTACAAGATCATGCTTCGCAGAGAAGGGACACCACCGAGCGCTGGGAGTAAGCTAGAGGAGAAAGCAGGAGACAAATTTATATCAGGTTCAAGATCACGTGCACGGCAACGAGCGAATGAAACTGTGTAGCCATCAAGCCACCCGATCTAATTGAGTTAACCAAGATCGGCATCGACGACCTCGACACTCTCGACAGCGAAGTCCAAGGTAAACAGCATAAATCCTTCACTTTCTGGTCCTTTCTGACCTTTATCTTAGCACACAACCGCTCAAAAATGTCGTCTCAAATCAGTAAAAAGAGAAAGTTCGTAGCTGATGGTGTTTTCCGCGCCGAACTCAATGAATTTTTCACCCGCGAACTCGCTGAAGAGGGTTACTCTGGTTGCGATGTTCGTGTAACTCACGCCCGTACTGAGGTATCTTAAAATTCCAACCCCATCCATCTTCTCGTCTACTTGCCTCATTCAATCATCCGCAAATCTTTATTAGATCATCATTCGTGCAACCCACACCCAAGAAGTTCTTGGTGAAAAAGGTCGTCGTGTTCGCGAGCTTACTGCTCTTGTACAAAAACGTTTCAAATTCCCTGAAAATTCTCTGGAACTTTACGCCGAGAAAGTCCAACACCGCGGTCTTTCTGCCGTCGCTCAATGTGAAAGTTTGAGGTACAAGCTTCTTGGTGGACTTGCCGTTCGTCGGTATGTTGTTTAAGGATTTCTTTTTTTGGTGCTAAGATTTAACATTCAATTATAAGTGCATGCTATGGTGTCCTCCGGTTTGTTATGGAATCTGGTGCCAAAGGTTGCGAAGTTGTTGTTTCTGGAAAGCTTCGCGCTGCTCGTGCCAAGTCCATGAAATTCACAGATGGATTCATGATCCACTCCGGTCAACCTGTTCGTGACTTTGTGGACTACGCCGTACGTCATGTCCTGCTGCGTCAAGGTGTTCTCGGAATCAAAGTGAAAATGTAAGAAAGACTGTCACTATGTCGTATCTGTAGTGTAGGAAACTGACATTGATTCTAAATAGCATGAAAGGTTACGATCCAGAGGGCCAACTTGGACCTCGCAAACCCCTACCCGATTCCGTACAAATCTTGGAACCCCCCATTGACAAAGTCGTTTTGGAACCCTCTTCAGAACAACGTGATCCCGTCGTCGTGCCAGTTGCTGCCCCAGTTGCTGCCTCGGAACCTGCTTATCAACAGGAGCCGTATGGTGAAGCAGCTGTATTCTAAATATCTCACCACTTGTCATGTCTCTAATGAATATTCTTTCTACATTGTGGTATCAAAAATAAGAGGAATGCAATTCAGTCATCCACCATAAAATCAATCGTCAATTAACGTTTGAGATACACTGCTTCCTGCTACCCCTCCGGAGGGATGGTCAAAGGTCAATGCCTTTGTAAGTCCCATTCCCCAGTGTGGCGGCTTTCCTCCTAGTCCTAGAGTAAGTGTGACCCGAGTTGTCGTAAGTGTTTGAGATGGGTCGGACACCGTCACCTCTCCCGTTTCAAGCCTATAAAGTAAGGCGATGTTCCCGTCCGCGACGATCGTAATTGATGCAGAGGGAGGGGCTAGATCGAAAGTCACTGATCCACCTGCCGTATCCCAGAAAACGACCATTGCAATCTTGTTCCCCTCATCAAAGACAGCAGAAATGCTTTCGTCATTGCGAACGACCTGAAGACGCAGTCCGTTGCTCTTCTCCAGGAAGGTACCATAACTAGTACCTGGGAAAGTGGTGTAGGAAAGTGGCGTAGAGGTAGACTTGTGTTCGATACGTGCAGTGAATACATCAACGGTTGCAGGAGGCTGAGAGGATGTTCCGATCGCAGACCATGAACCATTCTTCTCACCAAAATTTACTGATAAAACGGCCGAATCATTCCAATCCGGGAAGACGTAGCCAATATCGCCGTGCCATAAGCTTTTGGCCTGAATATTCTCCGTCGACATCGCCTCTGCTCCATCTACGATTACTGATCCAGTATGGAGTCGTTGATCAAGAACAGAGTAGACAGGAGCGTTGGTTGTAGAATCAAGGGCGGAAATCATAGTATGTTGCACATCGCCCTCAAGGAAAAACCATGCTTTCTGCCAATGCAAAAAACCGGTAAGAGGGTTCGTGTATCGCATACCAGCTATGCCGATTCTACCATCAGATACACCTCCAACAAAGGCTTCGCGGCCAGTTTGTCTCGTTGTATTGCAGGTTAAAGCAGTTGCGCCGTAGTCAACTGTAATTCCGGGGATGAGATCCCAATCCCAAGCTGCAGCGATGTCTTCGTATTCGTTTCCTCGAAGATAGGTATAAAGACCACCGTCGGATAAATGGAAACCCTTGGGCTGTCGAAAAATCAATATCAGCGTTAGTTTCTATCAAGGGTACAAAATTACAAGGTTTACATTCTGAGAATTGGTACATTCGGTATTTTGCGTCCTGGTTGAGTACATCTTGAGCGTCGAAACATAGTTACAACCTCGATGAACCTTGCAATAAATCATAAACATTTTCTGCTTCTTTCATTGTCTGAATCTCACATACCATATAGTCATTTGCATAAAACATACGATTTCCTATCAAGTTGCCGGAATTTGCATGGGTGGTATTTTCGGAAAGACTATTTGCAAAATCGATCAAGGTGTCTGACGACCACTGTTGACCCAGATCAAGAACCTCCGTAAGGTTGATGTTTATACTCCCAGTTGCTCTTCAATATATATGAATAATTGTTCGAAAAACAGGAGTATAAAGGCGTACTGTGCATCAATGACAGGAAAACTGATAAATCTTCCTAGGACAGACTAGTTCAACAAAAAATCAGTCACTGGAAACTCAGCGAGAAGAGTAGCATAGCATAGGAAACTGACAAAGTCCCAATGCAAGACTCCCGTCACCGTATTACGGAAGATCATCCATCGGTTTCCTTCGAATAAGGTGGCAAACGCGCTTTGCGATTCTGATCCTGCAGCAAACACTGTTCCGCCAGCCTCTACTTCAAGGTCGAGTACATCGTTGGCGCTAGTCGAGAGGAGGTCAAATAGGCGCTAGGGGGAGTATAAACGGCCAAGAAAACATACTAGTCCTTCCCTTGACAGCAATTGACATCAACGACGTTTGCATCATAGACACAAGGTACACACCGTAATTCCCATTGTATAAAATACCATCATGTTGTCCTAAAAAATTCTTATGTCAAACTTCATCCAGTTTTTTGGAATACTGCACAAACCGAATGACCCATCTGCTCTGATACCATCAACTTTATTCTCATTCTTGATTTGGAGTTCTGAATGAACTCGTTGATAAGCGTCAGTAAGTAACGAAATGTTGGATGTCAGAAGAGCTTGGTCGATCCCAATTTTCGCAACATCCAGGGTATTTGCTCCTGTTAGAGTGCCCAATCCATTGACGGTGCGACCAAAGGTGCCGTATGAACGGCCAGTTATGTGGATACATTTATCCAGTTGTGCAGGTGTCAGAGTATCGTTGAGGAGAAGGCAGGTTTGGCCCACAAGCTCCGGGATGAGAATAATCTACAGGGAACGCGATGAGATGGCTTGAAGGTACCTAAAAGCAAGAAGACTGACGTTAGAGAACCAATTCGTGTTCCTAAAAGCATGTACGTGAGTGATATTGATATTCCAAAGGAAGTTAATAGGTTACCAGAGGGAATTGTCAGTATTGGTGCATGGACATTGAGGAGAACCCCCCGAATCCAAGCACGCAGGGTTGGTGAAGTCACGACCAAACCAATAGTCCATGGTACTTGAAATGGCAGTTCTCAAGGCCAGAATTTTCACAAATCCGTCTGTGCCATTCAGACCTCCATGCCAAGCGCCTGCCATTATGACTACGTTCGAAAATGATGAGCAACGATGACCGATCGCCTAACAGAAAGCAAAGCATTGAACTCACGAATACGCTGCCAGTGAGTTTGAGCCGGCCAATTTGCACGACGGGCGGTGCAGCCTGTTGTATAATCGACCTCATTGTCTGGCCACTTTCCATCCGACCCCAGGGTAGAAAGCCTATTGCAGATTAATATTTTGAAGACTCAATTTCGAGGTAACCTACCAAGAAGAGATAGGACTGGGAGAGGACAAGGCTCCAATGATTGAACTGATTCTTCTAGCCTGTATAGACTCAATATTTTGAGCGATCGAAGGGTCAATCGTCTGTGTAAGCTGAGTGGTAGGAGTCACGATCGAGGTCCCAGAAGATGGCGTACTGTCCGCCGTGCTGCTTACGTTGGCGAGTGGGAAGTTGCTAACGGATGGATTCGAACTTGAACTTGGTTGGAGAGACACAGTGGGCTGTTGGAATTTGGCACCAACGGGTAAGAATAAAAGAATGTGGGTTTGGAAAAGAGTGCAGATGATAAAAACGAAGAGAACCTTGCACATTGTAGCTGGGAGGTACTGTCTGGAAAAGTTACTGCAGCCTGAGGTACTTACATTTATGAGCGCCGGACGGCCTGTCAAACTGCCAACCAGCAGATCCAGGGTTCTGGATTTGGGAGGACCCTGTTACCCCGTGTGCAAGGCAAGGAATTCGTTGGCAGTTTGACACACAAACACATAATCATTGATGGCACAAAACGCAAGTGAAAAGAAAGGGTGAATTTATTTTCATGGAACTTCCCTCGACGATGATGAGAGACAGAAGATATGGAATTACAACCTCATGAAGGCGGTGGCAAGTGAGTGCCAACGAAAGTAAGGACGATAGGCAAAGCGGAAGCTAACCTGAAATCGCATGGAATAAGTAACTCGGGAAGAAAGTTCGCTTGCTGACGCTGACATGCGCTGGGTAAATGATACCAAAACATACAAATCTAAATATACGGAGCAGGTATACACAAATGGCCAGAGACGTCGAATATAATTATCCAAGGACATCTGTCTCGTTATCTACCCGGGAAATTCCGTGGCTACAATTAAAATCTACTTGTCAGTTTAAAATTCTAATATTCCTAGGTGGAGGGCAAGGAGAGAGAAAATATGTTATTATCTTGCCATAGCCAATGTTGTCTGCCAGTCCTGCACTGCCACTGTCTCACGGCTACCGGCAGGCAAATCGCACCCGCCGCTGAGTGGTGCAGGACTAATTTGAAACCCGAAGGACCGATAGTGAGGCACCTGATCACGCGCATGCACGTGCGCCTTAATTTCTTCTTTCGTTCAATAATCGGACCTCGAAATTCTCATGTGTTCGTTCACGGTAAAACCCTACCAGTCCCCATGGGATCAATTACCTAGCAAAACACCCGATTCGGCGACATAAAAAAAAAAAACATCCCGTATTATTTTACAGTGATCCCAAGGGGACTGGCTTCGAGTCTACACCTTCGCCCGCAACTGTTAAAACGAAATCCAAAATGCGCACATCTCACACAAAGCAAGTACGTTTCCACGAACAAGTTCGAGTCAAGAGAATCAAACCAACGGGCAAGAATAAGTCGCTATACAAGGATGATAGTGAAGATGACAGTGAAGATGGTGAAGAGGATGGTTTTTTTGAAGAGGATGGTGCTGAAGTTGATGAGATGGAATGGAGTGGCGACGACGAGAATGAAGAAATGGAAGGCAGCGAGGATGATGATGATGATGATGATATAAACGAGGAGATTTCTAAACCTGGTAGTAGGCAAACAATGGAACGTCTAAAGCACGATCTGTTTGCTGAAGAAGAGGAAGAGACTCAGGATGGTCAGTGCCCTTAATTCAGTTTCACCTCATGAACACTGACCCGATGGTGAAGATTTGACGACACACGACAAACGGATGGCCACATTACGAGGTCAAATCGCAGAATTGGAGTCCGAGAATGTCGCTAAAAAGGACTGGGTGTTGATGGGAGAATCTGGTTCAAGGCAAAGACCTCAAAATTCTCTATTAGAAGAGGATCTCGAATTTGAGCGTGTCATGAAGGCAGTTCCTGTTATTACAGAAGAAGTCGTAAAGTCATTAGAAGAAATCATCAAAGCGCGTATCTTGGAAGGTCGGTTTGATGATGTCATTCGGCTGCGACCACTTGACGACAAACCGTTTCTACCTTCCAAGTTCTTCGAGCTTCAAGATTCGAAATCGACACAATCCCTTGCCCAGATTTACGAAAATGACTACGTTTCCGCTCAGTCGGGTGCCTCATTTGATGACCGCGACGGAAAGCTCAAGAAAGAGCACGGCGAAATTTCCCAACTTTGGGAAAAGATATGTGGAAAACTAGATGCCCTATGCAATGCTCACTTTGTGCCGAAACAAGTACGTTTTCTTACCTGTCGCTAATCCTTAATTGATTGTTCTGCAGCCGAAAGCGACAATATCCACCATGACAAACGTAGCAACAGCTACTTTAGAGTCAGCCCTTCCTACATCCAAGTCGACCGCGACTATGCTTGCGCCAGAGGAGATATTTGCGACTTCATCTTCCTTGCAACGCGCCCGAAGTGAGCTAACCCCAGTTGAAAAACGAGCATTGCGGACGAGAGAACGAAAGGCCCGACAACGACAACGGAATGTACTGGACAAAAGCGTCGATAAATATGGGAAAGCGACAGGTCTTCGATCTGTGAAACGACAAAAGGAAGCGGCCCTTAAAAGTGTAGTCAAACATGGGAAAGGCGTCACTGTTGTTGGGAAAAAGGCTGCTAAAGACAAAATGAGAAAGACTTAGGGTCATACTTCACATTCCTTGATTACAAGCTGCGTATAATTTTGTACTAGCCGAATTACATCCCTATGACAACGTGTGCTACGGGCGCAAAACACTATCCATCTATCACGGATACTTCAGATACATATAGATGGCTATTCCAAGTTGTCTGCGCGGAGTACTTATGTCATTTGCTGAGTAGGTTAAGAATAATGCAATGCAATGCAATATCTTTTTCGCTGACTACGTCTGAGGCTATGTAGACAGTAGTAATTGCCACGTGCGACGGTGATATATAAACTGATCATCTCGCACTTCTCAAAGTGAACCATCATCTTGCCGCCGTCGAACATGCCACTCTTCAAAAAAAAAACCGACACTCTTATTCCACCTGTTCAGGCGCCAGTATCAAACCCATCGGGAGCCATCAGTTCTCGCTCATCTTCTAACACTTATGTTGCCAGTCGAGACGGCGATCCTTACAATGCTACATCAGACAACTACAGCTCTGATCTACTAGCAAATAGATATAATAGAAACAGGGGTGCTGGCGACGTTTACTCACGCGGTACTGCTGAATTGGAGAAGGATAGGAAGGAACTCTTTTCAGGTTATAACGCGGCGAAATCGGGTTCAGGCAAATTTTTCGATGGGCCCGACTTGGGCAAAGGCCCTGCAGATGGCCAAGAAAATGAAGATGATGTAGAAGGAATCAAACAACAGACACGTTTCGTGAAACAAGAAAGTGTCACTTCTACTAGAAATGCACTTCGTTTGGCTCAGGAGGCTGAAGAGACAGCCCGAAATACTTTAACACGACTTGGTGATCAATCAGGTGAGTTATCACTTCATTGCATAGCTCTCCGTCTGATTTTGTAATCCAGAGAAGCTGGCGAACACCGAGCGCTATCTCGACATTTCCAAAGGTCATTCCCAGCGGGCTGCGGACAAGACCGACGAACTCAAACAATTGAATCGATCCATATTCCGACCCGTCATCGCATTTAATAAGGATGCCAAACGTGCAGCTCAGGAGGCTAAATTGTTAGCTAGGTATGAGACAGAGAGGGAAGAACGAGAAAAGGTGATGTTGGGCCTTCGTGAGACGCAGGATCGTATTGGACGAGCGGCAACTTATGGGCGTGGTGATGAGCAAGAAGAACTTATTGGTGGCCGAAACCGTATGAAGACGGCAGAACAGCTAACAAGTCGAAAGGATCAACGTAAACGATTTCAATTTGAAAGCAACGCATCCGATGATGAAATAGAAGACGAGATGGACAATAACTTGGACGAAATTGGCGAGGCGGCCAAACGCCTTAAGCAACTTGGAATGGCAATGGGTAACGAGCTTGACCATCAGAATAAATGGATAGACAATGTTGCTGGGAAGACTGACCACCTTGATGACAAGCTCAGGGTGAACACCGACCGTGTACGTTCTTCACAAAGTCGAAATCAAAATTCGTCTAATGTTTTTCCTCTGTGCAGCTCAAGAAGATTAAATGATTCTGCCTTGCAATATTCACGATAGATACCCACAACGATGGGAACTACCTTTCCATTGTGTATTTCGCGGTATATCTAGTCTCACGGACTACATGGAACAATGGATATCAATAAGTTATCTCTCGAAACGCTGCGCACGGGCTGCCGTGACTAAGTATCATGCCAACCAAAATCGCGGTCACATGACAATCATCTGCGTGGTCAATGTCACGACGACTGCCACACTTCTCTAGTTTTTCTTTTTCTAACTTAGCAAGATGGTTTCCGATTATGAGAAAAAACGGCAAGAGAACATACTAAAGGTATGCGTAGAGCCTTAGTCAACACTAAATCATTCATTCTGACGAGTCAGTGATAGAACCGAGAGCTTTTAAAATCTTTAGGATTTGATAAACCTATGCTGGAACCCAAGGAAATACGGGTAAAGAAGAAGCCCACAATCAAGAAACGAAATTTACCGGAGACATCAGCAGACGATGAAGATAACAAGCCACCTGCCAAAACGCGGCGCGTCGATTCGGACGCCACATCGGAGTCTGGAGTCCGGCGAAGTTCACGAAATGTGGGAAGGACCGTGGATTACCAGAAGGAAGTAGTAAAAAGCTCTCCTGCTCCCATTTCTTTTTCCAGTGGTGTCAAAACCTCAGAAAATTCAGGACCGCTAGGTCGTCAAACTGGACGGCGTAAACACGATCCGTCAGCCCTGCTTTTTCGTCGCCAATAATCTCATTATTGACGCCTAAACATATTTCACAGCAAGACATTTGGATCTATTCCTGGAATTGAAGTTGGCACTTGGTGGGAAACTAGGGAGGGCTGCAGTGCTGACTCTATTCACGCGTATGCACTGCTTAACACCTATTGTACAACACAATACTGATTCTCTTGCAAGTCCATGGGTTGGAGGTATATCTGGTGGACCTCGGGGTGCGTACAGTGTTGCGATTAGTGGCGGGTATGAAGACGATGTAGACCTTGGCTATGCTTTGTGAGTTTTTAATATACTACTCTTTCGGGTTCTAACTCCCTGCACTTGTTTTCAGTACTTATACTGGCTCAGGTACGTTGCTTACCAGACACCATTTATAGTTATATGTTATCGTCGTTGCTAGGCGGACGGGATCTCAAAGGCACTAAAAATGCACCCAAAAATGTTGAGCCTCATTCCGTTGCCATTGGTCATAGTTGTTCACGGAATCTACTTCCAGCTTCGCACAGCACCACAAAGCTCAGATCAAACTTTCACAAAGGTATGTCAAAAAATGTTCCCCAGTTTCTTCGGACCTTATTGACAAGAATCATGTATAGTTCAATAAGACGTTGCAAGCAAGTCAATATACTCTCCGCTTCTTGGATTAAAACTCACGGTATCTCAGCTATCTTCCGAGACCAAGTTGCCCGTACGAGTCATTAGGGGTTTCAAGCTGAAATCTCGATATGGGCCATCTGAAGGGTATATACACTAAACCGTTTGTACTATGGTTATTTTCCGCTTACTCGCTCATAAAACACAGCTACCGGTATGATGGCCTCTACATAGTGGAAAAAGTATGTGTCATCATTCCCTTTTAAGTGTGTATACTGAACAACATGCAGGCCTGGTTAGAGAAAGGCCTGAACCCGAAAGGTTATCTCGTGTGTAAATTTGCATTCAAGGTGAGCATCTTTTGCCCTCCAATCCTATGAATCTCATCGAGACAATCAGCGCCTCCCCGGTCAACCTGCTCTTCCTGTCCGAGAGACTAGCTCTGACGAGGATGTTGTTCAGGATGACTCAGATATAAAACAGGATGAGGATGAGGAAGAGAAAGAGGAAGCTACAGCTGACAACATATAGATTACCTCACAATGAGTTGTGGTATACCTTGAAATTGCTTCTTACTTTGTCTTTTCTTTCCTAACGGCCCTATTTCTGCGAATCGCATTGTACATATCCCCAGGCAAGTTTTTCTGAATAAATTTGTCTGCCCTATGCTGATGCACGTTGACTATTCAGGTCGAATATTTGCTTTGTATACCCACGTACTGGAAAACATATCTCAGAATGATATTTTCAACTTGTTAAATCCCGACCAACGGCCAACCTTCGGTATCGAGATTTCTTTTCGTAGATATCAACTTCCTTTCGCGGGTTATAACTCGAAGGTTAAAACGACTGAGCGGAACTTGGTCAGGCGGGGGGACTAATTTTCATGGGCCAGTGGCCATTTTCTCTTCTTCTCCGTCTGACCTAAAAGGGTATCCTTGACTTTCTAGTCCTTTACTCACATTTGCATCAAGCTGGTTTGCGTTGCAATGAAAAAGACTGACAGTCACTGTTATTACTGGCCTGGAGGTTTCATTTTTCATGACTCGTCTGGGTCATCCCACCTAGCATGGCTAGCCTCCACACTCCATGACTTGAACCTGTGAATCGCTCACGGGGTTGGTGCTGTTGCAGACTTGTGTAACAGACTTTGGAATAAAATACCTGCGATGGTTGGAAATTTTCAATGCGGCTAATCTTGTCGCTAGTCTTGTTTGGCTCGTGAACTTTCTCTGTCTTGTTGGTGCCTTTGATGGCATGTCGAACTTCAAGGACGTCGTTGCATTTTTAAATTCAGCATCCCCAAGAATTTATCAATATTTATTGAATTTCCATGTTGCCAGGTGTTCAAATATATTTGCCCCTCTTTGGACGGGCGTTATGTGCTCTGGAACCAAGACCAACTGGTTCGTTCACTCTATTTTGATTATTAATATCCTGTTGTGAACACAAATTCTTGCAGACCATGGACACGCTCTCATGAGTACTTTCTAGATATGTACTTGCATTTTTCACAGGTATCTTTTGGTCCATCCTGCCAACTACTGCCAACTACTGCCAGACTGTTACATCCGGTGGGGTGAACAAATCCGACCCCGTGCGCTTGTCCTCACTAAATTGTTGATTCGTGTGACTAGTGCTAGCTGTGTCAAGGCTCTCCGAGTCGATATTGAATGTTTGTTTACTCAACAAGGCAATTTGAATATCGACATCAAATCGACCATTGGTAATTGGTAATCTGCTCTTCTATCGTGTTTGTGGAGTAGCTTCTCGTCTGCAGTTACTTTTCAACTTCGCAGCCCGCGGCCACACTGATAGTAAGTAATGCTGAATTGCCAAATTATCCATTGCCATCCTGATTGATTGGAGCAATACTATCGTCTAATCTCAGCAACCGCTTCTAGTAGAACAAAAGCCATGCTGAAAGGAATCCCATAGACACCTGCAACCTCACTTGTTGCTCAGGTTTGACAATGAATGCGCTTTTCATTTTTGCTTTCTAGAATTTGATACACTCGTCGCCACACCTTCCCCTGTCATTTTTACCTTGCCTCCTTCTCTTCCCCACTCTCCTGAACTTTTTGCTGCACACAATTTAGCCTAGCCGCGGACTCATATAAGTCACTGAGTCTCCAATAGTCTAGCTCAAGCGGAAAGCCATTGGAGCCTCGCGGAATTCATGAGATATAGAGCCGCGAGTTACACTTTTACACGCTGGATTATGAGTTCTAGATGCCATTATGAGCGATTCATTTTGATGATCCCATTGCCTTCCATTCAGTGTACAGATTATCCTCATTGGTGCCGACCTGGCTTCTCTTCTTGTCCGGAACAGACTGCCGTCAAAACCAGCAACAGAGCATAAATGTTAGGGGATAGGATGACAGCGAGGGAAAAAAAGTTCTCAAGTGCAGATTGTCGCTGGTAAGGCAAGTGATGTTCTGCCAACTCCGTGGATTCAGACATGGCTCTTTTCTACCAAGTGTGAAAGAATGTGGCCCACAACTTGTCGTCCGCACTCAGCGGCTGCAGCACTTGGTCTTGAGGACGATCTTCCGAGCGATCAACCATCAAACTGGCCGAGCCAGCCCAGTCACAATTATATGGATTCCTTCGTGATTGTTCAAATACAATGATGATTGAGTTGTGCTATTAATGACATTATGCGTATGCCAGTGACGGGAATCAGAAATTGCATGACAGCGGCAAATCATAGTTGGTCAATGACCTGATATACAGTAGATAGGAAAAGTGTCTTGTCCTGTTCTGAAGGTCTACCTGGCTTGCTTAGTTTCCAAAATTGATATAAGCTTCTAATGCTATCGCGTAAGGCGTTTTGAGCTCGATCGTCTGAATCGCATTGAGGGTGCATGATAACGGGCTCATTTGATCGTTGATTGAAAATGCTTGGCGATGAGAATGTTTGAGTGTGTTTTACTTCCCCAAGATTTGGGGAGGGAGTTTCCGAGTCCGTGGTCGGGGAATCGTCGAGGAAGGGCGGCGACTGGGCTCCAGAACCAGAAGACAGAGCAGCCAGACGGCGGACGAGAGTGCCTGGAGACGGTGGTTCAAGAGGATTGTAAGGTTCGACGTGATGGATTTGTAGATCGTCAGATGGAACGATGATGCGTTCTGGCAATGGGTCTACGTCCGTTTCATACGCCTTCTTCCCAGGCGGTGGCGACGGCAGGGTGGAATCTCCCGATCCTACATAAATGTTTAATGAAATAAAGTAGAGAGCAGTAGCTTAGTGCGCACCTTGTACACTTGAGTATTGAGCCCAGTATGCATCCTCTGAGCTGGGATCAGGGTCTAGACTGGCCCCAGAGATAGAATCGGAGGGTTCACCCTGACCATAAGAGTCCCAGTATGGACGATCGTCATCATCTGCAACATTAATAGTAGCATGCTGCTCCGGAAGAAAGTCGTGCGCAGAAGATAGGGTCATCGCATCAGTAAGGGATGCGTATGAATTTGCAGGGAAAGGCATGAGTGCTACGTTGTGGTATTGCCAGCCTTCAGTGCCAGTGTTCCAGATAAATACAAGATTGATATCGGATGTAATACGGGCGTGAGCAGAAATATTCTCTAGATCCGCAGTATACTGAACCGGGAAAAGAAGATCATGTGAAGGTAGTGCCAGAAGAGATTGAAGCAGGTTCACTGCGTGGGACTGATTTTGGGAAGGCCATGCGAGATATTCAATGGGATTATCGGGTGAAAGGGTTAGAAAGTGATGGCGTTGACGAAGAGGAGTGGATATGATATGAGGCGGCAATGGGGCTGAGAGAGGACAGATGTGGTCAAGAACAAAGTGGACTGTCGCTGAACTCAATGGAGTGATGGTCATTGCTTAACCCTCAAATTACATAATATTTGTTATTTCTCTCCCTGGCAGTCATGTTGCCAGTGCTACTGCTGCTCCCCTTCTTGGTGTATGCACAGGTATCACGCTCTCCCCTTTAAATTTTCATTTAGCTCATACACTCGATCTAGAATTCCACAAACTCATCGTCGTCATCATCGCCGTCCCCCTCGCCATCTCTCACTGTCATTACATCCACATCTCTTTCAACGTTTGTAACCTCCGGGAGCACAGTCATCGCCACATCAGTATTCACTACAAACCAACCTATATCTTCTTCGAACTCAACCGCTTCTTCTAATTCAACTGGCAATACTACAACCTCATCAACACCGACAACGACAGTTATTCTTCCCACCGCTCCGACAAACATAAATGGTGGAGGTCAGGGAGGGGCTCCCTCCCCTGGACAAACAGGCGTAGGCGGTGCATATGGACCACCCGATAAATACATTGCTGCTGCTACTTCGGTTGCTCGAAAAGGACTTGCTGCAGGTCTAGTTGGATCGTTGATTGGAGGGGCATTGGTTGTGCTGTAGATAGCACATGCACTTTATATAATATCAGGGACACTTTTTCTTTCTTTCATCACTATTCATACTATCTTATGCACTGTATAACCTGGACAATTTTAACTCAATTCTCGGCTGACGGCGAAGGCCGAGAGAGCATGTTTACTCACCTACTTCGATCAGCTGCTTCCTCTCGCTGTATCCTTATCCATCCATCTGTTCATCCCTTTTCTATTACAAGATACATGTCATCCGAATCCCCTCAAACAAAACGTCAAAAAATGGAAAAAGTATGTTACATCTCATCGCCCTTTGTAATTTGACGACGCTCAACATTGCAAAGAGACAATAGGCACGCACAATGGGACGTTCCATTGCGATGAAGCTCTCGCAGTGTTCTTACTGCGTCAAACCAACACATTTCGCGATGCAGGCAAGGCGATCTATACACTCGAGATTCAAATTCTTACTGTCCCTAAGTTTTAAAAAGAAATCGCGATCCCGTTGTTCTCAATACATGTGACATCCTCGTCGATGTCGGTGCTATATACGACGAATCGACGCTCAGATTTGACCACCATCAGCGTGGTTTTACTGAGGTCTTTGGTCACGGCTTCGAGACTAAACTATCCTCTGCCGGCCTTATATACAAGTGAGCACCACTGCATGGATTTATGTACTGGTGCTCTGACATATCATAGACATTTTGGAAAAGACATCATTGCGAACAATATTCAGGCTTCTCTAGATGATCCCCAGGTTCACACCTTGTGGTTAAAGCTCTACAAAGTACGAAATCAATTACTTGTATAGAAATCGCGACCAATTGTGTCTACAGGAATTCATCGAGGCCATAGATGCGATCGATAATGGCATCTCACAGTATCCGAACGATATAAAACCAAAATATCGCAGCAGAACAGACCTTTCTAGCAGGGTTGGGGCTCTCAACCCCGCGTGGAACCAATCCACCGATTCCGACAGCGTCGATGTGAGCCGTCGGTTGACCTGTTGAAAAAAAAAACGCTCTAAATTTCTTTATCTAGGCCTTATTCACGCAAGCTTCCCTCCTCACTGGGTCAGAATTTTTTGGAAAATTAAATTATTATGCCAAAGCCTGGCTCCCAGCACGGGACCTCCTCATTTCCTCTGTCGCGAAGAGCAAGGCGTCTGTCGACCCCACTGGACAAATCATTCTCTTCGAGCAATTCCTTCCCTGGAAGGTGATTCTGGTTCATCCTTGAATTTATACTTCCATTCGTCTGACATCTATTTCAGGAGCATCTATTTGAATTGGAAGCAGACCAAAACACAGTCATCGAAGTTAACAAGGCGATATATGTTGTTTACCCAGACGAAACAGCGAATAACTGGCGCGTGCAGGCGGTCCCCGTATCTGCGGAGAGTTTTGAAAGCCGAAAAGCACTACCTGAGGCCTGGCGTGGCCTAAGAGATGAGGAACTCTCGAAGGTATCTGGGATTGAAGGAGGGATTTTTATCCATGCGTCTGGATTTATTGGTGGTATGATGCGTATCTCTCAAACCCCCGACCCATCCGTCCTGACATCAGACATAGGTAACAAGACCAAGGATGGCGCTTTGAAGATCGCTCAGACCGCCCTCACCATGTGAATACGAACGTCATCGCTTTTTTTCTTCTCTTTTCAAAAACCAGGACCCAGGTCAGACAGTGCACCTCGACGCTTAACCTGAATTGTTTAGTGCTCTGCAGGCGTCATCGGATGCCTACTCTTCATCATCATGTACGATAAATACAGATCGTCTGATCTGACATCCCTTGTTTAGGGAGGTATCGCTCCGTCTGGACGTGTATGTACGATGAACACAGATCGTTATCTTGAACAACGAATTAACTGCCTACCTCCTAATTGATGTTGACTCGTTTCGGATCTCTCTACCTCGTGCAGTCCTCATGAACTAGGAATCATATAGGACAACACAATCTACAGCACTACTTATAGACAACTCAAGGAATGACAGCTATTTTCCTTGAGTTCAGCTGATTTTGATTCCTGATGCGCCTGATATTAAACAACTGCCTCCTTTTACATCGAACCTTCTGATCTCTACAAGAGGTTTGGCCGGTGGTTTTGACCTCGTCCAGCCCGGCGAAATTCTTTCAGACACATGGGAAATGTCGGCTGTTAAGGGTGCTGATGATTGAGTGTAGAAGGATGTTCACAGCTCCCTCGTAATGGTTTCAGTAAAGCACCCCATCAAAAATCCTCTCTTTTAACTGCATAGCCCGCCTCGCTAAGGACTACATCCACACCACTTAATCAGCTTGTTTTCATGTCTGGCAGCTCAGCGCATGTAATAATACTCACTGTCGGCATATGCATGGCAAAGACTGCTATCAAATGATCTTGAATAAAACGATTTTCGGATGAGATTGACAGTTCTGAGAGGGGCCGTACTACGCCTGGAAGGCACCGTGGCAGATTTAAAGGTAATACATGTAGGTTGAACTATCGTTCGAGTTGATATGCGAGGTAGCAAGTCTCGTCTGGCGCAGCATTAAATAATCTCATCCAAAGTCTCAGACGATAACATATTTTCCATGCGCACCCGTACGGTTGACACTAGAAAGTGGAAGCACCCCAGACCGGTCCCTATCTCAGAAACCGGTACTGCCGCAGATCATGATCTTCGGGGAACTCGAACACGCCTTTCGAGCCTGTTCGGTGGCCAGTTAATACCTGAACTGCCTGCGATCGTTACTGTATTCTAGCCTGCCAACCACCTAGAGGCGTGATTCACAGCCATAGCATCCCACGGTGTAGTGTGGTGGAAGTACTTCTGCTCGTCATGGAGAGTACACCCTCTGTTGCTCCTCCGCGTCTACGCCAACGATCTTCTTCCGGCTTTTTTCCATCCTCCACAGCAACTACTTCTTATATTCCACTTCAACCGCTCCGGCAGCGTAGAACATCTACTATTGAACCAGGTTATTTGTCAAATAAATCTCCCGTCAAGATTTTTAGAAAACGTACACCACGTCGTGGTCGAAAAATGCCGTTCCTAGAAGCGCATTACCACCCATTCTTATTCGCAATGATGACGCTGTCAGCCATGGCTGAGTTAGGTCTGACCTCGTTTTTGATCAGCGCTGGAAATGAAAATGGGACTTGGCCGAGTCCAAAATATCACTATTTGTGAGCCTGGAACCGAAAGAACTTGGAAAGAAATTGAGATTTCCTTCGAAAAAAGGTTGATTATGTTCTGCTTCAATGCAGCGTGGACCACTCTGTTCTCAACGACTTACATGTTGTGGTATGTCGATGGGGCCAGCCATTTCCTCGCAAATGTAGCAAGTTCAGTCTTTTGGTTACTGGCCACTTCAGCATTATGGGTGCGTCCACCGTTCATGTTTGGGGTGGCATTTCATCTAATGAAAGTCAAAGGGCACGGCTGCAGGTATCATGCACAACACGCGAACGGGAGCAAATTGTGCAAGAGTAGCGACGATATCTAGGTGTCGACAGTCTTTGACGGTAGAAACATTAGGGTGGACAGAGTTCGGGTTGTGTGTACTGACAATGGTGACGACCTGTTTATGGGTGAATTCGAGTCGGTGGAAGGGACGGACCGGGACTGAGTCATCACGTGTATGATGGCATCGATAGCTTTATCAGATAAAGAATTCAGAGTATACCACAATCATGTCTCAACCTAACGAAGAACAAGACTATCTTCGCCTCTCGTGCAATCACATTTTACAAGTAACAACAACCGACTCGTATTCGGGACGCTTTGAACCCGCAACATTTGAGGGTGATCAACTGGTCGTTGATGACCAAACACATCATGAATCCTCGCAACAGAAAGCACATAGGCGGAAGGCGGCATTCATTCGAGTACTGGCACTGCTATGTGCGTGCAGCTTGAGTGTAGGAAGTCATTAGTGCGTATAATACATTGTATGCCATCCCCGGGCTCACAGGCTCTGTAGCGCCTCATATATACTCGGACCCCTCAAGAGTCGGCTGCAGCGAGAGCTGGGAACCTCTAATACGGACTTCGGTTTGCTAATATCAGCCTACAGCTTAAACAGTACTTGGACACCACTCATTGGTGGAATCCTTGCAAGCCGTCTGGGTACGACATTTACAAGTATATTGGCTACTGGAGTCATCCTTCTAGGTGCAATCTTAAAAGCTCTCTACCAATCCCGCAATCTGACATTCTCATAGGGCAATTGTGTCTTCTATGTGGCGACATTTGGAAAAATGTTGGCCTGATGACCGTTGGATTATTTATCTTTGGCATGGGAGTCAGTCCGTTAGCAGTTGTCCAAGAAACAATCATCGTTCGTTTCTTCAAGTCGCATGGGTTGGGAGTTTCCATGGCCTTCGGCTTAATCGCAGGCAAAGCAACTTCGTTCATATCCGCCCGCACCTCGTACCCTCTCACGGAACGATTTGGATCTCGCGCGCCGTTCTACATTTCCACGTTCCTTGCATTGTTGTCTGTTATTGTCAACCTTGTCTATATCGCCTCCTCTAGGTGGTTGATAGGTGGTGCTGGTGCGGAATTGGAAGCGCCAGACATCTCCGAAGAAGCTCGGCGTCGTCTGGCAATTAATCTCTCGGAGGCACAAGCACTGAAAAAGGTAGCAGAAAAACGCAAGGTTTACCTTAGCCAGATTTCTAACCTTGGAGATGTGTTCTGGGCGTAAGTGCATGATTTCGGTCGCCAGTTCTACTGCTCACGACGTTGTAAATAGATACATGTGCTTAAACTTTTTCTATGGCATGATTTGGTCACCCTTTACCCACCTATCCGCGTGTGTATTTCCCTTGATCATCTAAATTGGCAGGGAAGAACTCACCTCAATGTACCCAATAGCAATATCATCGAAAGGAGGTATCATATGTCGGAAAAGACTGCCGCCAACACCTCATCATACCTTTTGGCTGGCGCCATTATTTTATATCCATTGGTTGGTCAAGAGTTTATTTTTGTTGAAATGTGGATTTATCATCCCGACAGTGTGGTTACACCGTGGACCGCCTAAGACATCGTCCAATCATAGTCCAACTCCTTTTCCTATCCTCAATGTTAACCCTGGCGGCTTATTCCTGGTTTGTACTTCCGCCAACCTGGACAAAAACACCATTGCCGGGTATTTCTTTGTTCGCAATTGGCCACGGCTTCTCTCCTCGTCAGTGCTTGAGGTTCAATAAGTTCAAAATTTTGCCGTAGCTGATGGATTTCATGCAGTATTGCTGGTTGTACTTGTGCCAGAAATCGTGCATTCGAAATATATCTCAACGGCTTTAGGTGCTCATAAAAGTGTATGTTGTTTCAACACTGTTCGCTAATCTTCGAACTCTAAATGTCCTGATCCAGCTTGAGCAAACTGGGACCGCAATCTTTCAAACGTTATCCGGGATTTTGCTTGATATAAAGGGACCCGGCAACAAACCGAGCGAGAAAGCGCTCCAATATCTCCTCGATATATTCCTCACTATCAATGTACTGGAGTTTTTTGCGCTCATCCTTCTGGTATACTTGCAGCGTAGAAAGTTAGCGTCAAGCCGAAGTCGATCGACTGCCATAGATTCCCCACGTACGCGTCGCATCTCTTCTGGGGAATTACAGACCTTGGAGCAAGAGACACCTCTCCTCGCCCATGACCACCACACCCGGTACTCAACTGCCAGTCGAAGTCCGTCTGGCACACGATTCTCGCGAGAAATTAGCAAGTCTGAGGTGCAAAGAGGGAAAATAATGAGTTTTATATCCGCCACAGTGATATTTTTGGCTTGGATATTGTTTATGACGACTGCATGGATCAAACTCGGACAACCAAAGGGGGCACATTAACAACTCATCTGTCACTTTTCGTTGTTTTACAAATTCTTGCTTTATACTTGGCTCGAAAAGTGCTTTCAAATGTACTTGTTATTGACGTGTGCATATTCGTGATACATACAAATCAAAAATTCTCTGCCAGTGCCACTGTGCCTACTCTGGTGCGAATCACTTACTAGCGCCCGCTACTTTTGTGCAGGTACAAAATCGAGGGCGGGATTTTTTTTCAAAGTTAACCCTAATCCTAAGTAGGCACGGTCCACAGAGGCTTGCATAGTTGGTAAATAAAAGAATATGTAGACTAAAAAATGATGGAAATATCAAGAAAATATATTGCAGGTACAGACATGGACCCTGAGCGCTGAGCACTCTCTGACATGTCAAACAAGGTTCTCATATTTTTAATGGCCACAAAAGCACAGAAAGCAGCGGCAAGATGGCATAATTTGACCTGTTAACCATCTGCCACGAATGAGGAAGAATCTCCGATGAGTCATGACATGCATGACAGCCAGTATTGACGCGCGAAGCTCAAGTTCGGGCCCGACAACCCAGTTCACTAAGTACAAATCAATCCCTGAAGGTATTGCATAAAATGCATGTGCATTTTATTAGCATATATCTGAACAAAGGAATTTTCTCAACTCAGTTTTGAGTCCTCTTGCCATTTTTTTTGGGCCCATCAATAGGAGTGTTTTCCCAAGAGGCTTGATTTTTCTTATTTTTGCACACAAGTATTACGAGTGACGGCAAGTGACGGCTAAAGTACTGTCCCAAAAGGAGACATTTTATCCGGAGATTTCCGTGTGCGCTCGGTGATTGCCGATGGTACTGCACAGTTCTGTTCAGCCTCACAATCCATTGTGGTAAATCAAAAGGTCATATTCGCCGTCGGCCTCAGCAACCTCAAGAAAAGGTACGTCGTTGAGTTCACTCAACTGGAAGATAAACCTGACCGGGTAGCTTTGGTAGCCGCAAGATGGGCGCATACAAATATATCGGAGAGCTCTACAAAAAGAAACAATCAGATGTCCTGCGTTTCCTCCTGCGTGTTCGGTATATTTTTTACTTTGCTTGTTATTATGTGGCTGTCTTATGCTTGGGATTTTCAGATGCTGGGAATATCGTCAGTTAAACGTTATTCACCGTGCTTCCCGCCCATCCCGTCCCGACAAGGCGCGCCGACTCGGATACAAAGCCAAGCAAGGATATGTTGTCTACCGTATCAGAGTTCGTCGCGGTAACCGCAAGAAGCCCGTCCCTAAGGGTGTGTGGTAGCACATCCTGCACTGGGAATCGTCGATTGACTTCGTGTTATATTCAGGTGCAACCTACGGTAAACCCGTTCGCCAAGGTGTTAACCAACTCAAATACCAACGTGGACTCAGGAGTACTGCTGAAGAGCGAGTGGGAAGAAGATGCGGGAATCTACGAGTCCTCAACTCGTACTGGATAAATCAAGATGGTGTCTACAAATACTACGAGGTCATCTTGGTTGATCCCAATCACAAAGCGGTGAGTCTCTTTTGTATGTCTGGTGTAGCTTTTCCTGAACCTTTACATTTTAGATTCGCCGTGATCCCCGAATCAGCTGGATCGTCAACCCAGTACACAAACGCCGCGAAGCTCGTGGACTCACTAGCATTGGGAAGCAAGTCAGTATTAACAAATTTACATGTGACGGTCTTTTTAACGATTCATGTAGAACCGTGGTTTGGGCAAAGGCCATCGTCACAATCACACTCCCGCTCGCTCTACCTGGAAGAAACACAACACTCTCAGCCTGCGTCGCTACCGTTGATTTCAGTCGCTCTCCTTTTCTACTGTTATGTTTGTTCCTTCATGCTAGCTGCTTGTCATTAATGTCTGGACTACAAAAAAAATATGAATGGCATGCGTTTGAACTTCTTTGTTATTATGGCTCTTGATGGGGTGTACCTTCGTCTGCAAGGAATACGGCCTACTTGCTAATACGAGCGATCATGCTCTTGGTGATTGTTATGAGCCTTCCATCCGTACTCCTGTCATACACACACCTGGGCCAAGTTTTTAAAAACAGCATCTGCTTATCCATTACACGAGCAATGGCACTACATATTTCTCACTCACTACGAAGTGCCATTGTCAGATTGGATGAAGCCATTCATCAAACGTCTTGATGGTGTTAACTGCTGCTCTAAATTGACGAGTAAGGCATCAAGTCATCCTCAAACGCCCAAGTGAATCGGTTCAGACCGGGAAATATTTCGTTGGTCCAAACATTTTTCAGACTCCAACCCGTCTGTTACTTGAATTCTTTGTCTACGTGGTAATGTGAAGTGATTCTTCTGGTACACCCGTCAGAGTGATGCAGGAAACACATGCATCAAGGTATAAAGTACATATTACATGATCCGATTTACAATCTCACCTTCCACAGTATATTGTCTTCATTGATGACTTCATGGCTGCGGGGTTCTCCAAAGCTCGCCTTCAATGGAGTGACACTGATTAATCCCTGATGGAGCGCCCAGGCATCAGAACCGAGGGGGAGAGAATCCAAAGATGGCGAGATGAGCCCTTTCATCTCTGGAGACCACTTAAACAACAGACCCCCAATGACTGCTTCCTCTGAACCCGAAGCCTGTGTTTGGCCAGAGATAGGATCCGGACCAACTGCGACTGTAGGATGATCAATGCTCCCAGAGACATTCTTGAAAAGTCTGCCGTAGGAATTACGCCACAATCTTGTCCAGCAGACTTTCAACCCGTCTACACCAAGAATTTGTTCGATCAAGGGGATGTTCACGCTGTAGAGATCGACTTCCCCATCCCTCAAGCCGCATTCATCTTCTCCCCAATTATTCCATAGATAATTTATAATACGGCATCCCAAGCTGTGAGCAGGTTCAAAGTATGCTTGAGGTGTTGGATGAACCATTGTACCATACGAGATAGCGATCGAGCGTATTTTCGATAAAGATGATGACATCGCCGCTCCGATCGTGCCAGAAGATAGTGAAAATGCGGCTATAATGTTCCATGAGTTGAAAAGAAATGATTACCCCTATGGCTTGGAGAGTGCTTACAAGAAGTGTTTCGTCCGTAATTGGGTCCAGAAATCTGCCGTTCGTCAACACCTAAGCCCCAAAAAAAAAAAAACGGGACGTACCACAAGGTCAATTTGGTTCGGGTAAAGGTTGTGTAAAGCAACATTTGAACAGGTTGCAGGCGTCTAGCAGGGAGTTTTAGTTGATCTCCCAAAATATTTCAAGAAGTGCTGTACGCCATCTATAAGTATCCATTCAGCCTAAATCAAGATTTAAATCTGATCAGAATCAGAAACGATATTCGAACCTCCGGACTCACCAACTCGCCATTTCTGAGAGGCCTTGAACTAGAAGATAATTCTCCACTGCCGTTCTCCTTGGGGTAAAAGTAGTTTCCTTTAGTTATCTCCTTTATATGGAATGCCTTTCCTATTCAAAGTAGGGGATGCAAATTTGAATTGCAAATTTGAATCTTGGCATGGAGAAATAACCAACCGATCCAAGACTTCTGAGCGCTCGGAAGAACGACCTTCACGTCCCACCCTGCAGAAATCGGTGACAATTGAATGGTGGCCTGTCCAGTGTCACAGAGTGGGGTAGCATACCGAGAACTTGGGTGAGATGAAGGTAGAGACCAAGAATGTATGGAGACTCTTTTGGATCCGGTGGTCCATCATCATTCTAAGGGGTCATTCAATATGTGGAGTCTTAGGTTTGCGTGGGTACATACCGTTAAAAGGACTCTTGGTTTAGTGATGTTGAGGGACATGTTTACTGTTTCTAAATGTGGAAGCGGATTGTTTGGCACAAATACAGTAGTTAAGCGACATCCCTCTTCAAAGCTTCAACTCCTCCACTAATAATGTCGGCTACCAATGATATTCCCGCACTGACAATGCCAATACAATCGACGACGACGACGACGACCTCATCTGCTGTTTCTATCACGAGTGAAAAGAACTCTGCCACTTTCGTTCAGTCTCCAGCAATATCCACATCAGAATCTTCACGTACCTTAACCGAAGGCGAAAACCATGCAAACATTCGATGTCCCCCTTTACCTCTACCACTTCCTCAAAGTTTGCGAAAATCTGTTTCCGTCGATTCGTTCCCCAAATTTAGCCGCGAGAGTTCCCGGCCAAGCCGAGGCTACACAGTTTCTGACAAAAGCTCTTCGCAACATTTGGTCTATGAGCCCCCGCCAGACTCTTCTTCAGGGTCGGAGAAATACAATGTCTCAGCCAGGCATCGTGGAGAAAGTTTGAGTACCGTTTACGTCGAGCAGAATCCGTCGCCTTCGGAGTCTGACATTGACCGATACGATTTACTCACCAGATCTTCGACAGAAAGGTTTCGCCATTCGTCTCTTAAAAATCAAGAAATGCAGAAGCCTCACGTTCGAGGAGGCGAGCTACCACTTCCTTCCAGAACACAGCAGAATACCAATCTAACGTCACTAAATATCAATAATATGACAAACTTTCCGACTGCTCGCCCACCACTAACTTCACATTCATCTTTCGACTCCTCAAAACGAGGGAGTAGCTACACTACCCTCAACTCGAGCCGATCACGAAGCGGAAGTCTGGGTATCTACGTCGCTAACTCCTTAACATGGATGGCTACAAATTCTCAGGGCTTTTCACCGGTCAGCAAATCTCCTCGTCGAGCATACCTTAGATTTTGCTTAAAATTTTCAACAGCAGTCTTCCCTTTCCCCAGGAAGGCCCATTGCTCTTGCTGTCATAGGCACATCAAGTTCTGGAAAATCGACCCTCATCCGCAGGGGTCTTTCCGGATTCGGCTTAACGGATCCGACTCTGGTTTCTGGGCCTACTCAGGCATCAAATTTACCTCGGTGTTAGTGGCTCCTCTTCACCGACTGATCAGACATCTAATTGTGAAGTTGTAGTTATGCGCCGCATTTGCGACTTCAGCCTTGATAATCCAGATTCTTCCTCCGTTTCTTTACAAAGACTCGAAATAATTGAAGTCGAAATCCAGACGACAGATGATAGTCTTCTCAGTTGGCCACAATGCCTACCTCCGATAGATGGTGTTATCATTTGTTATGATTCTTCCATTAAAAGCTCATACCAACCGGTTGAGGGCCTGCTCAGTGGGTGATATTTCTTTCGTTCGGTCCTCTGTCGTAACGTCTCATCAATAATCTTGAAGAGAGTTATCGCTCCCAGATGTTACCTGTCATGGTTCTCGGTTGCAAGGCTGACCTTGAACATGCAATAAAACCATTCGACGCCTCAGCAATGCTAAAGCAACATGATGCCGGTTTAATTGAGGTTTCAACCGTCCTTGAGGGTGGGAGAGAAAAAATGAAACAGTCGTTCTTTTATATGTTGTTAGCGGTCCTGCGTCAAAGAGGTAATCTCTGATATTTGATTTCCTCCTTGCACCTACCTTTAATAAATTTCACTAGGACCCTCCAGGATCATTGATGACCGAAATCCCGCCTCCCCAGAACTCCCGCACAAAGAACTTCCTTGGGAGAAATCCCGGGCCAATACCCCCACCGCCTCACCCCCGTCACCTTTGCCAAAAATTGGCTTACCTACTCTTTTGAATACTACTATACCAGAAGATCCAGATTCCACCGGCCTCACAAGTCCACCAACAGCCCCTTCATCACCGATCCTTGCTCAGTTGACTGGAGATTCAATATCCAAGCTTGACGCCCTTGAACCTTTAGCTGGGTCCTCTAATGTTCTACCTGTAGAACTCGAAGAAACCCAGCAACAGCTTTCAAGCCTAGATGTGATCGAGGACCCTCTCAGTTCACCTGAGGCCGCCGTCGAGCAGCCATTTGACGAGAGAAAAAATGAGATCAAGAAAGAATTGTGAGTATTTCTGGGTGTCGGCTACTTTATCTTTTTTACTGAATCAAATTGTCAAGACGTCGAACACAATGGGCGTATCTATCTGAGCTATTAGATAAATTTTTGTTTCTCGTTGTCAGCGGCGATGGTGAGGTGCCTTTTTAAATTGACCATTCAGAAAATTCATGTTACATACAAGATCCAACTTTCATTACTCATCTCCTTCTCACATATCGAAGATTCGCAACTCCACGAAGCGTTCTTCTCGCTATGCAGAAACGCATGCGTCAACTCGATGATCCATGCGGGGATCCGATGTTTGCTTGTTTTGCTCAAATGAGGTCAGTAAGTTTGACACGGAGCAAGATCCCTAATTGATTTTAATGATACAGAATATGCCACCTGCTGGAAACGTGGATTCACGAATACCCGCATGACTTCGCAGTTAGAGGAACCGTAGGCGCTCTGAACGCATTGATCAAATCCATTATTTCCAAGACGCACCTTCTCCACTACGGTTCAGGATTTCTACCCTTCCTAGAGCAACTTCCCGGCCTTGTTGATCAGGATGCGGCTTGGGCCCTGAAGGTAGATGTTTCAGATACCGATAGCGATGACTACACACTTGAAGACGATGATGATGACGAAACCAAAGTGGCTGAGACAGAAACTCTTGAAAGCATCAATAGCAGGACACGTACGGATTCAAGCTCCTCGGAATTCAACTTTCCCTCAAGGGAACGCAAGTCTAGTATTCCTCTTCCAAAAGCGGCCCTTTTGCCCTATCAAGTCAATCATATATCTCTACACTCCAACGATCCTTCTCCGAAGCAGCAGATCAAAGACCTAGTCAAAGTTGCTCAAGATATTTTGACTATAGATTCGGCGGAAATTGCTGAAGAAATTACTCGTAGAGCAGTGAAACAGTTTTTGCTTATCAAGGTTTGACCATTGAGTTCAGTGTATCATCTCGAGTCTTACGCCAGAGATAGCCTCGGGATTGGCTTCAATTTACTTTGGTATCTGGAAAGAAGAATGAACCCATCACAGGATTCAACGAGACGTCCAACCACCTCGCCGATTGGTTAGCCCTATCTCTTCCCTTCCACTGTGTCCCTTGTGTCGCTCATGCCTTGTCCAGGGTTGTATCTTTGATTCTATGCCATGAACGTCCCAAAAACCGAGCTCGCCAGATTGAAAAGTTCATTGACATTGCAATGAAACTGAGGCAGATGAATAACTACTCGGCGCTGCGTGCATTTGTCGCCGGCATCAACAATGCGACTGACGATCCTACGATGGAAGCACTCAAGTCGAAATCGCCTGATCATTTGAAAAACTTGCAATCGTGGGATGTCCTCCTGCAACAAACACGTGCTCATCGTTCCTATCGTTTGGCGCTGCGCAACTCGAAGGGCGCGTGCATACCGGCGTTGTGAGCAGAAATTGATCACCCTTCATGTCTCAATGAAATGTACTAACTTTCGTTCTAGGGAGGTTCACATATCTGACCTCATCAAAGCTCATGAAGGGAATGAAGATAACAGTGATTCTGATCCCCTGAAGATCCATTGGGGAAAGTATAACATGATGGGGGGGTTTGTCGCCACCACGCTTCAATGTCAAGCACAATGCCGGAATTCTACCGATTACAATTTCCCAGAGCGCACCGGTATTGGAGAACTTCTTGGAAAACGACAAGTGATGAGTATCGAGGTATGGCTATACTTTATATTTGGTTTTGAAGGATTTCTACATCTATAATCCTCACAGATGCAAAAATCTCGCCTCAAATCACATGAAAATGAACTTGATGAGTATTACTCCTCTGCACCCAATGCTATACAGCCCGGCCTCCGTAAGTTATTCTTCCGGTAAAAAAAAACTCTTTCGGCTATATGTATATGTGGACATCACTATGAACTGCTTCTATCTTCACTGTTCACGTCATTATCTATCACGAATTCTTGCACATTTGTTGCTTCTTGTTCGATCCTCAAAAGAGCAGGTGCCACTTGTTTCAAGAAAACTCCTCAAAAACTAATACCTTCAACGAACATCATGGACGGACAAACTTCTCATCTGATCAAGAATTCTCTGAACGGAACAAAACAAAGCTATCTGACCGCTTTATATCTCGTCTCGTCTACTGTCATATGATTCTGTCAAGCTCGCAGCCTCGTACACTGGTTCAACTCCTCACTGTGCACCGCAAGATCTAAGGTGGTATTATCTTCAACAGCAATCAAGTCTCGTTTCCAAGCTACTACATGTGTCTTCTTCCTAACTCATAAAGTACATAGACTATCCGTAAATGCATACATATAAGATTGTCTCGTGCGATGCTTCTTCCTTCATACCCTATTTCTACTAAATAATGCCAAACTTGCTCCCTTTCGCATGAAAAAAAAATAATGTCAAACTCGTTCAATTCTCTTGCCAATATACGTTTACCGTCATCGAGTCGCCTCCTCAAAAATGCTTGTTGTCCAGATAAAGACCTCGTCGTCTTGTTTTCTCGTTTGGGTGGCGCTGATAGGATGAGTCTATGGAATTCCAACCAAGGCTCGAGGGTGTGGGAAGCCGACGTTGGAACCGACAATGCCAGCTCCCATGTAGTTGATGTTGCTTGGAGCCCTGACGGTATGTCGCACACCAACGATTAATGAGGGCTTCCAGCACTCTGAACAACTCTTCTTTGAGATTGCAGGACAGAGCATTGCAGTCATTCGTGATCCTCCAGCTATATCACTTCATTCACTGCAAGATGGCCATAGCTTTCTGTGGCTTCCAACTAACTTGCCTACAAATATTAGTGAACGGGGTTTTCATCTTACGGGAATCTGGTGGTTTCGAGATGAAAGAAACACAACCAATTCCTCGACCATCCCTGATATATTTCAAAGAAACGATATTATTGTAAGTTTATATGGTCAAAGAAAAACGGAATGTTTACGATGCTCAAGACAGGGTCAGCTCACTCTATTTTAAGGTGTCTGCCTTTGCTCGATAACTTCCAAGAAGAGTCGGAAAAGTTAACGTATGTCCTGATCATACAAAAGGTTAACCTACCTCTGACGGATTTCTTGAAGGGCAACCGATCTCTTTGCGTTTCAGGGATCGCAAACACGGCCAAGCCTGAAGGCTCAGTTTCCGCCTATTATCGAGAAATGGCCGACACTGTCTGTTGATCTGGTGGCAGCTTCAATTAGTGTTTCATCTCATACCAAACCGACCTCAGAAAGTGCCAGTCTTGACGAAGTAGATAGCTCAAATCTCAACAGTATTCTCCTTGTAACCAACAATCTGGGCCATGTTTTTGGCTACTTAGATGGGACCTTTCCTTTCGGTTTTGTTTCTCTGGAATCGTATGCCGGGTTCAAATCTATGGTGAAACACCCTTCTCGCCCCTATTTTTTGGGACATGTTCAAGCCAACGAAAAAACACGGACATTCCTGCGTCCTGCATTTATTGATATCCCTCTACTCGCACAACGGAAATCTAGGGACCTTGCGAAGCTTTCCTCTACCGCTCGGGAGCTAGTCTGGTACATGATGCGAGTTGTTAAGGAGATGCGCAGCATTTGGTATGGATCTGAGAGCAACACTGGTGCTCGAGAGCTTGGGCCAAAATGGGTTCTTTCTCTAGAAACTAAACAGAAGGAACAATTTGGACGTGAGCAAATTGTTTTTGTTTCTTTTGAATGGTTGACATGGACCATGGAATAATTTAGAAATGGAGCCGAATCCCATCTTGGACCTGACCTCTCTGCTTACAACAGGGCGAGCCTCGGAGTCCTTATTAGATTTTCTTGGCAGTGGTGAGCAAATGAGCGAAAGGGTGTGTCTCTCCTTTCGCACTGGCACTGCGTTCTCATCGCTTTGCAGGGCATTCAAAAATGGGAATCCACTGTATCTGAAAGCTTGATCAAACTCCGTGATTTTGCAGAGAAACGTGTTGCTCCGGCATGCCAAAGGTTACATCTTGTGATGGAGGAAATCCAAGGATGGGCAAAATTGTAGGCTTTACATTTTCATCAAAATGAATTACTCTTACTGTGCTTAATCAACTCATAGACCTCAATATTTTCCGTTTCAGTTGCGTTCTGATGAAGTGACTGTCTGTCTTGAGCTGGCGGACCGGGGGGTCCTGATTGCCAGCTGGCTTGCGGCGGTATGCCGCACGGAATTGTCCCGTTTCAGAGAGTTTATTTCGTGGCTACGATTCGGTAAAGTGCCTCTAATTCCATCGAAGGAATTGTTGAATGAAGTTTGTGTAGAAGTAAACAATGTAAACTCTCCGAATGATGGCAATATTCCTCGCCATGACATCCTGGAAGTGAACAATTATTTTATCAATGGCCTAGGCACTAGTTCCATCGATAAATGGTTTATTGGACCTGTGCCACAGTTTCAGCCTGTTGACTTGGGCATCTTGGAGCATGGGAATGGCCCCTTAGCTGAAATACTAGAGCGAGCCCGGACTGTTGCGAATGACCCGTCTCAGATGACTTGGCAAATTGTTCGTCTGCCTTCCATTTTTTTACCTCATAAAGCCATTTTTGATACTCTCCTCTGCAGAATATACCACGGAAAGATCTCAGCCACCTGAATAGAAATCTGGACGCCTTAATCGAGGAAGTAGCCAACCGGTGTCAACGAGTCTTTCGTCAGGCAGCCGAGGCTCCCTCTCGCTGTGCTGTAGTTTCATTTGACTCCAGCCTGCACACAGAGCGGCTACCGGAAGAAGAACGTCCTACCGAATCATCGTTGGCATTCCCCTTCCGAGAACGAACCATTGCAAACGAGGTAAATGCCGCAGACTTGCGTTAAAAGGAAAGAAATTCTAACAATAAGCGCAGCAAAATGGCGAGTTTCTTCAACACCTCGCCATGCACCTACCTTCAGAGCACAACAAGTGTGAGTGATTAAAATGGAGGGCATCATCAACTCACACTGAAAAGATTTCTCCGTCTTAAGTGCTTCTTACTCAGCTTCGCTTTGGCATCGAGGCATCTGAGTTACCATCTGAAATTGGCATTGCGCTTCTTGAGTACTATCTTCCCGAGGAATATCTAGCTGGGGAAGGCCAAGAAGAAAGTCAACTTGATCTCGAGCTTTTGGATGCTGACTTTTTCGACGATGAATGTGTCGTAATTATTTACCGGCTTCGCAAGAGAGAAAGTCAGTCCAAATATTACATTAGCGCACCTTCCACTCATTGACGGAATACAGAACAATGCTTTATAGCCACAGCCAGTTATAACGATGTAGGATATAAAAACTTGCGATACGATGGGTACGTAAAAAGCCCTGCTCGTGAAGATTTGATGCAGAACGCACTGGAGTTGTGGAAGAACGGAGATGTAGGGCCCAAATATGAACGCTCTGCAGCCGGATATTGACTTTTTAAATTTTTTTTAAATTTTTTTTACAGCTGCCCATTACAAAGATTGTTATCAGACGATACCGGAGGTTGACCAGTTGCAAGGAAGGGGGGATTTCACTTGCACTGAATGGCAGAAAAGGACGACGAGTTGGATGTGTACTGGACAGTACGGGAACAACGCTTGAATCAATTGATCTGGAAGGAGAGGGGGAGGATATGGAAGTTGCGGATGGTGCAAGGACAGGATAATAGGTACACGGACTGCTTGGGAGGACCATGCCGTTGCCTGCAATGATGGAGTTCATTTGCCGCATCCGACGGGATTAACTGGATTTAGTATGCCAAGGTGGCGGGACCTTTTTTTTTTTTCTTGTTGTTTGTGGGTTTAGATTAAGAAAGTCCATGGGGATTCAATGGAGATAAAACCCGGGCAGGAGAAGGGTTCAGGTCCAATGTAAAAAAAAATTCGAGAATCTGAGCGCCGCACCCTTTCAGGCTCTTTCAGGCCAAACTTAAAAAAAAATGTCCATAACATCGGCTAAGTAGATAGACCCCAACTTAAGTAAAGGGCCGCGGACCCTTCCCTTTCCTCAATCCTCATGCCCCTTTGATTCGAGTTCTTTTCCTTAATGCCATTTTAAATAATCTTACAGAATCATCTTCAAATTTCTACCCACTCAATCCTATGCCAAAGTCCACACAGTCTCCTTCACCTCATTCAAAACCATCTTCATCACCTATATCCCGCATGTCAGACGTCGCCATCAGAAAAAAGAAAAATGCGGACGCTCAGGCCGCTTTCAGAGCAAGAAGAGCAAATTATATAGCTACTCTCGAAGAGACAGGTAACAGACACACATCCCCCCATTCCTTCTCGTCACCCACAGACAATTAATCAGATATTCATCTATTTAGTTACCAGCTTAGAGTCTGTGGTTCTTCAGCTGCAAGAATCATGCCGAGAATCCCGTAACGAGGTCTTAGAGGTACGGCAAGAAAACGATCGTCTACGCCTCGAGAATCGGGAGCGCGACAAGTTCTGGAGGGCCCATTATCAAGCGAGAAAAACGGGGGGGCATCAACCTGACTCAGACGATCATCCACCTCCTCTCTCGTCGCCGTTCTTGGGTCAGACACAGGTTAATGGCATGGCTTCTCATCAAACCGCTCCCCTTATCCAGCATCCGTATGCAAATGGTTTGGGATATAGGGGCGAGGATTACAACACCGCCGGTGCCAATAGCTATGCGAACCAATCTCCATCCGTCCCTTTCTCCAGCAACGAATCTTCCAGCGACGCAGCATCTGCTCTCAATCATCGTAGTGCAAAATATCCAGGACATCCGTATTGTTTACAAGGACCTCCCCGAGATCCACGGTGGTCAGTGCAATCAGCTTTGAACGGGGAATCCGCAACCTCCCCTCACTCTCAGTCGCCCACATACATAGACTCTCCTTCTTTGGCAACGACGGATATGTCTTTCGCTGGGCGCTTCCCTGGTGAAGAGCAAAAAGTAGCTTTAAGCTCCATGTTGGACAATGCACCGTATGTATTCCCTAACGGAGACCGTTTCCATCAAACTGTCACCGACAGTGTGCCGAATAGTCGGTCTTTGTCGCCGACTTCGTCTACACCGGGCTCCTCAACGTCTATACCTCTGACGTCATCTTTCCAGTTCACTTTCTCAGAGCAGTCTAACTCTGGACAGGATCGTGCAGAGTTTGATTACCGACGTCATTCTCTTCCCCATTGTCCAGAGGTGACGCTTCATGGCGGAACCGCAGACGTCTCTCTCACGGGCCAATCTGCTGATGCCGTACGTTATCGAATTGGGGGTCGCAACGACAATGGTGTGGATCATCGTACAATTCTTCCTGGCAGCGAAAACGGAGACCAGGGTAGTAGCGACGGAGATCCTCCTTTCAACCATTTACGCCGTAATACTCTCCATTCACATTCACATTCAAATTCACATTCCCGATCGCCCTCGCCGAATGCTGCACCTATCTCGTGCACTGTAGCGGTCATCAAGGCTCAGGCGTTCGGTGCACTTCGTAGAACCCGTGCCAGAACAAAGAAAACATCTGAAGGTGCTGCCAAAGTTGCCATGAATGTGTTAGAAGCAAGAGGCATTGGCATTGGAGCATCCTCTAAACGGCCACGGCTGCAAGATGATGAGGACCTCGACGTGGAAACACCATGAACTATTTCTTATCGTTTCTCTTCTTAGATTCACGCCATGGAGGACCTTGTTACTTCTTGTATCTATAGCCATCCTTTGACCAATTTGGCCTAATACTAATCATGTAGACATCCGTGCGTACGTATACCTCACCAATGCTGTATTATCATCTGTACCATACTTCTCTTGTCGAATTGCTTTGCGCGTACACAATGTATATAGCACTCTCTTCCTAGGATTATTGACACTATTTACAAACAAGGAATGTAAATTATCTATTTTACCTTAGGAACAGCCACGTCCCATGGTCCGCGAATGATGCTGTTGATGGAAGAGATGTTACTGGTGTGGTTCTTCGAACACAGGAGAGAAAACTCAAACTTTTTGTATCTTTGTGCCCAAATCAAAATGGCCGGGGCTATCAATGTCACAAAGAATAGGATGGAAAAGTATATCCACATAACTGTGCGAGATAGGCTTGCGACTAGAAGGACGGCCGAAATCCACAATCCCGCTGTGATCGATAGCCATACTGCAGTCGGACATGACTGACGGAAAACAAGCAATCAATGAGAGAAGAAAAGTCATTTGGAACATTTTTTTCTTTTACCTGCAAGCGACGACGAAGTATTGGAAATAGCGCAAAAGATAGAATTGAAAATAAGATGAGTGCAAATACAGACACATTGGTTGAAAGGCGCGACGCCAACACCACGGATGCGGACACGGCAGCATTCATGGACAGTACTGAGGAGAGCCTAATCATAATAGATTCTCAAGACTTCAATAATATTAAAAAAGGCCATGAAACGTACCCTTCATTGATTTCGTCTTCTGACACGTTTGCAGTGTAATCAGCTAGAAGGGCGTTAAGGATAAAAAGTAAGGCAGCCAAGGCCCAGATAGAGTCGGAAGAAGTCGCAGCGGTCAATGTGCGCAGGACTGGTGAAAGTGACATCAAAACGAGAAACATCATAATAGACGACTTCAAGGTCTTGAGGTCTAATCGGTCGACGAATAGCCATTAGTGAATCGATTTGAAAAAAATAATTTCACGAGTTCACACACGAGTCGCACGTCGATCGGGACGCTGTCTGCCACGAGCATTCCAAATGGAATATCCTATAAAAAAGCAAGCGATTGATATGGACACAAGGGTGCGTGGATCCAATGTTCGTTCTTTGAGTCGCACGAATACCGATAAGAAGATAAAGGTGGTAGCGAGATGCTGGGTGATCGCACAGGCAAGGATAATGAGTGGCCAGTAGGTGTATGGCCGGAAATTTGCTATGGATGGATGTTAGAAATTACTTGGTATTATGACCAGTTGTCATTTATACGCACGATTCTTTCGCAGAGACGCGAGGAACAACGTTGAGGGAACATAATTGTCAGGGTATGCCTGTATTTTCCAAAGAACCTTTTCCCATTCCTGCAGCATATGGAGTTATTAGAAAGGCCGGCTTTGACTGTAATCGCCGATTTAAGTATTGATTTAGTCTTATGTAGTGTAATTAGATACAAATGAATCTATCTGGCAGATGGGGGGAGGTGGGGGGGGCGGCTGTCCACAATTCTCTCGTCTGACTCGGAGCTTGACGGGTAAATTTTATCATTGGATGATTAAAACGTGTGACGAGCGAGGAAAGAAAGCCATATACACAACAATATATAGGGGTGAGCGCTGAATGATATTGAATCGCCCTCGAGTTCGTCAATGAACTCAAAAGAGGTAATAATGGATCATTTCAAAAAGATGGATTAGCATTTGTCTTTTCAATCCCACTAATACGAAATGTTGCATCAGCATTTTTGGACTCCTTATAGGGGCTGACAACAATGCCTTACCACAAGCCTCTCTTGTTCCTGAGGTTGAGGACCAGCTCGGGCACTGCCTTGTTCCGCTAACTGTTTGGCAAGTTTGCCGCCTTTTGTGCCCCTGCTTTGAGCCTGGAACAAAGATTCCAGAAACTAAGTTTTTCATAACTGGGAAAACCTTACCAGTTTCACCCTGCGCTCTGCCGCTTCAGCCGCAGCAGCGCGAGGGTCTGGACGATTCAAGCTGGTGCTGCCAGCGTCACCTGGACCCAAGATGGTATGGCCACCTTCGTGTGTTGAAGACTTCGAACAAAGAGAACCCATGGTCGCAGAATATCTTTCCTGACGACTTGGACGTTCTTGGAGTCAAATCGTCAGTTGAACATCCCGCATCAGTTGCCAACCGCAACCCGTAAAAAGAATTGTGTGACGAAGGGTCATCTCGCGTCACATGGTGTCTCCGAAATAAAATTAAAAATACACGATTAACAGTATGTGTAGGGCTAGGCGTCGAGTCAATGACTACCTTCAGTTGATGGAAAATCGCTCCTCGCAGGGGTCAGCCCGAAACGAGTAACTCCCATCGGTGCACCTTCTAGTTCTTCTTGCCTTCCAGGAATCCAAGGCTACAGAAACCTGCCCGTTAGATGCTTGCTACGAATCTTGTTCATGGACCAGCTTACCTCCCACCACCTTGTATTATTTCTCCTCCATGGTAACTCTGGTACGAAGCCCGCTTTCAAAATGCGACTTTTGACACCGGCGCCCAGGAGAAGACCAAAAACCGTTAATAAGAATAAGGTGACAACAAACTGGTCCCTGGGCGAATCGCGTTCTACGTGACTATCATGAGCATATTTATTGTAGAAGACAACTCGAGTAAGACGTACGGAAGCATCTTGCTTCGACGTCACCCTCTTTGCCAGTTGCCGTGTCTGGATTTGTGTTGCCCAAAGAAGCCCCAGCACAAATTGGCAGATTTTGGTTCAGACACCATTGTTTTGTGCATGATAGACAGGGTTGAGATGGGTTGTCAGGAATATTCAACCGCAATATCGTATAGTTTGATTGAAAGCAAATGCCTGAAGAGGCATCAGCATGTTTCGCAAGCTAAGCGAAATGAGTACTCACATTTGCAGAAGTTGGTGGCCTCCCATTTGTTCCAGCTCGCTTGGACAGAGACCTGTGGTATACTAAGCAAGGTACCTTGACAAGATAAAGAAACTCACACATAGGGCAAATAAAATTTGGAGCACAACCAGAAGACGAGCCATTTTGAATGCGTGAGTGACCCAAGGAGCCTGTGTTACCTGATTTGGCCATACATTTCGAGTGCTGAGCTTGAACTCCTACAGCAACAACTAACTTCCAAGTACACAGCGACCGTCGTACTTGAGACGACGTCGCCAACCTAGTACATCATGTCGGCCGAGTACGATGATGTCCTCACGAATCAACCAGTTGTCATCGACAATGTTTGTCCTTCATAATATAATTCTTTATTCTCAAAATTCAAGTTCGTCTCTTTGCAAAGGGCTCTGGAACAATAAAAGCTGGATTCGCAGGACAAGATCATCCAAAATGCTTTTTCCCGTCTTTGTGCGTCCTCACGGTTAGAGCTGTCATTCGACACAAACACCATCTGTTGACCCATGATCGTTCTTGTATGGAACAGTGTCGGGCGGCCCAAACATATACGCGTCATGGCTGGTGCACTGGAAGGCGACGTGTTTATAGGCCGACGTGCACAAGAATTCCGTGGTTTGCTTAAGATAAAATATCCAATGGAGCATGGCATTGTGACAGACTGGGATGACATGGAACGGATATGGAATTGGGTTTATGCTGAAGAACTGGGCACACTAAGCGAAGAAGTATCTGCGTCCTTTTTTCCTGTGGAGATCCCTGTCTAAATTTTATATCTGAAATTAGCATCCTGTCCTATTAACTGAAGCACCTCTTAACCCACGGAATAATCGAGCAATGGCGGCCCAAATACTATTCGATACATTCAACGTGCCCGCGCTGTACACTTCAGTACAAGCCGTTCTTTCACTGTAACTCGTTCATGAACTCTATGTTCCAAATACTCATCTTCTATTGAAGGTATTCATCAGGACGAACGACCGGAATTGTGCTAGATTCTGGTGATGGCGTCACGCACGCTGTGCCAGTCTTTGAGGGTTTTTCAATGCCTCACGCTATCCGTCGGGTTGATGTCGCAGGAAGGTAAGGTAATCCTTTTCTTCCAGTTCTTGTGCTCAAGGTGGTGTAGAGATGTCACGGACCATCTTCAATTGCTCCTCCGGAAGTCAGGTAACCATCTCCACACGACAGCAGAACGCGAAGTTGTACGAACGATAAAAGAGAAATGTTGCTACATCGCACTGAACCCCGTAAAAGAGGAGAAAGAAGCAGCCCGGATAGAAGAGTTCATGCTGCCAGACGGACACGTCATTGAGGTGAATGATTTTCCTTTTGACTCGAGAATGGGTTAGCCTCATCCTCAATTTTTGGTTTAGCTTGGTCATGAACGTTTCCGTGCGCCTGAAATCCTTTTCAACCCCGAACTCATTGGGCAGGAGTACGCAGGGGTCCACCAAGTTGTTGTCGATTCAATAAACAGAGTGGATCTGGACCTTCGGAAGAGTCTATTCTCAAATATTGTTTTGAGCGGAGGAAGCACATTGTGCCGGGGTTTGCGCATATCTTTAGCAAACTTTCAATCATCTGACTGCTGATTCAGGTTTTGGAGACCGACTGCTTAATGAAGTGAAGAAATTAACCCTGAAAGATGTCAAAATCAAAATTTACGCACCTCCCGAGCGAAAATATTCAACCTGGATTGGAGGCTCTATATTGGCTGGTCTCAATACCTTCAAAAAGGTGCGGTCCAGTACTCATTCCAGATGTGCGCTAACTTGTAAACTCAGATGTGGGTGTCTGCCGAGGAGTACCAAGAAGATCCAGACATAATTCACAAAAAGTCTGGGTTTTGAATTTATGGCCGCTCTCCTAATCTTAGATACCCATACAATACCTTCGTTGCAATTGAGTGTTTTAGCACTTTCTCAGCTCTATAATGTACAGATGAAAGGTTAGACATATGCATATAATATTCTGTTGTGATAATCGGACATGATGCATATACGAAACAGTATAGCCAACGTCTACTTGCCCTTCTTGGGGGGCTCTGCGGCCTTGGACTTTTTGGTACCGCGGAACTGAGGAAAGGGGGAGTCATTAGAGACAACCAACGGACATCTGAGGACTGTCTTACCTTCTTTGCGCGGTTTTTACGCTCCTTCCGTAGTTTCCGTGAAGGTTTGTCAACCTTCTTAGCAAGTCCTGACTGAATTTCGAGTGAGAGAATGGACATGAAGGACGAAGAAAAGGAACGTACTCGCACTAGACGATATTTAGGCTCAAATTTCTTCTGCGCTGCTTCATCATCGTAGATCAAGGCGAATCCAGTGCTTCGTCCTCCACCAAACTGTGTTCGAAGACCGAAAGTGACAACGCGATTTTTATCGGTTTTGTATACGGCAGCAAGCTTCTCTGAAAGCTCAGCTCTCGAGACGTTAGGACGAGAGGGATGGAGAATGTCCACAACGAATTGACGGCGGGCCAGCAGACGGTTTGTGATGAATTTACGAGTGCGTAGGGTGATTGCTGGTGCGTTATCGGCCTGCAGAAAGACATGACGTTAGCTATATCCTGACACCACTCCCGATGCATCCACTAAATATGGAGCTTATTTTTTAGTCCAACCTTGAGACTTACGCCTCAACAAAACATGAATTCCCAACTCACCATTCTGATAAATAGCCTGATGTCCGAGTCTGTAGACAGGAATAAATGAGCAACTTCTCGGACAGTGTTGGCAAGATCGTCTTACCTTGAGCTTGAGGTCGTCGCCAATGCCGAAAGTCTCTGGAAGGGCAGTCAAGGGTGGCTTGAGAAACTGCACAGTCGCCCGGCAATTGCCTGATTTTATATCACGTGATTGACCGCATATATATATTTGCCACTCTAAATTAAAATATTATTTAAATAAGTGGTAAAAACATAGGTTGGTTTGGGGGGAAACATTGCACAATGCGTGGATTACAAAACAGTTCTAGGGAATAGTGACGCTGGTGGACGTTGATAGTGAGTAGACATGAATAGTAGATACAAATGTATGCGAGTGTGAGTGTCATAGTGTGATACGAAAAACTGAAAAGGAAAAAGTTCTAGATGCATAGCCCTGCTACTTTCACGCCAGATCTGCAGGCCGTTGTGACCGCCTTCCCAAGAAGGGCTTGAAAAAGAGGCTGCAACGCATTGATTATCACATCAGTGAAACTCTCAATCGTGTCTAAAATTCCGTCAATAAGACATTTGATATCGTAAACAACTGCGACGATGAGAAGGGAGGTTTTAGCGCTATGGGTCATAGTGGACATAAAGACGTACTTGGACCCAAAATAGGACCTAATACAGGGAGGTTGTAAACTGCAACGTCAACACAACTGAGTACATTCTTGTTGAGATTGACTGCCGCCTTCAGAAGAATTTCCAAGTCATTTGTGTCGTCGTAGTCAACCAGTCTTTTGTGAGCCCCAGTTTGAGCAAGAGTTGTCTGAAAGCCAAGCATATTGGTGCTGAATCCAGATAGTTCAGAAGTAAAAGCCTGCTGAAAATCTAAGTCGTCGTCTTGAACATTAGCCGACTTGGCGGCGAGGCTCGCTGCTTACAGTAAGGCAGTATTTCAGAGATATTAACTGCCCGCTTACTGAGCTTGTCCGAGTTGGCTTTGGCACGATTATAATAGGTGTGGAGATCCGCTGATGCAACTGCGCGACGTGCGCGTTCTTTCATATGGCGGTGGGGCTTGACGCTGCGAGTATCAGGTCTAGACAAGAGATTTCGACCGGCGATATGTGGAATTGTCCGATTGACTGAGATAGGACTAAGCGAACGATCCGCCGCCATGAGAGGAAGCGGCAAGGGGATTGGAGTTGCTGTAGCAGAATTCAAGACTGAAAGAAGATCGGCGAAGGCGAGAAAAGAGACGGTATGCAAAGCCAAACACACAGGGCGGGTGAAGATATACATCACAAGAGGCCCCGAGGATAAAATATGGAGGAGAGGGCAGCGACTCGCGCGTGAAGTAAATGTATGAAAGATCAAAGGAGCCAGGTGAAACTAGTAAAGGGCGGATAGGGAACGGGAAAGAGAGGAGGAGCGAGATATACCGCTGTCTTTTATATCAGCCATATTTGTATTTCTTTGCGCCTGCTATAAATAACTAGGTCATAAGTTATATCGAGAAGAAATGTCCGATGGCCAGGAATATAAGTAGGCAGAAGTGTATCACCACAAGCAGCAGGATTTGCCAGACAAACGCAAGCCGCCAATACAGGAATAAACTTCTTATATCCCATTACCACCCATTGAGATAAGATTTTGATTTCCTTGTAATGCACGCTATCTTCAGCTTCAGATGCGAAATTTATAGCCATTGTATCTACACATGCATTCGATAATTAGATGTTCAAAGTATTGGGAATCGTGGAAAATCGAGTATAAAACAACCTAGAAAATACGGTCAGCAACTAAGTCGTGGAGGTAATCATACCACTTACTAATTCACAAGCATCGCGACTGACCTCCACTAAGAAACGGGCGCAACAGCTCTTTGAAGTGCACGATTTGCGAAATATCGGACGTCTGCATCCTGGTCATTTTTCTGGCGCTCTAAAGCAGGAGCAATCCAATCTTGAACGAATGCACGACCTTCCGAAGAATTGCCGAAGGCATTCGCCATGACTTCCAAGGCTTTGGCAACGTTAAAGCGGATGTTTGGTATTGGGTCTTTTGATAATTCTAGAAGAGGTCCAATAACATCGGTCCTGACGATCTCCAGGTTAAGTGAAGGCGAAATAGTCTGCAATATGAATATGAATATCAATAAAATTATCAAGTTGCATGAACGGACCGTGATAGCTTGCACAGTGGTCATCCTGAACAAGTAGTTGGGATGTGAGCCCATACCCATCACTTTTGGAACAATCGCCACTTTAGCCCACTCGACACCAAACACATCCGTCAGCTTCTTTAAGTTGACAGTAGCTGCTTCGCGGATGCTATAGACAGTATCTCCCAACCAAGACATACAAAGATTTCCGAGTTGTTCATCGAAGAATGGCTTGCCGAGTTGGTTCGAGAGGAGGGGTATATATTCAATGATTGCCTGTCGCACACGCCATGATTTGTCCTCAGCCAGTTCAACAATGGCAGGGAGTAGACTCTCAGACAGTAGTTCAATGCCGATTACTGTCAGCCCAGTATCAGCATTAATTGATGAAGACGATAGAATAAAACCTACCGGCATTTACAGTTTCCAGCTTGCTGATAATATTTAGTCGAACTTCGGGGAAATCGTCTTTCAGAAGGTGCAAAAAGAGGGGCAATAGATGTTCAATCGTAGCTTCTTTGCCTAGCAAGGGTGCTAAACCACTGATTTGATTACCGAGGGCTGCTCGAACGTGTTGTGATGAATCTTGAGACAGATCTCGAACACAGGGAACAATGCGAGCTAAGATGACTTCTTTATCAAGGAGTTTTGAGAAGCCTGAGGTACCGTGAGTCGGTATAAAGTCATCAGATAAGGCACAGATGTAACTAGATAGAATTACCAGGAATCTGAGTTGCCGCAGCTGAGCGAACTTCTGCCTCGTTGTCCTTCAATAATTGAACGTACTGTCCAATAAGCTCCTCCCGTACGATCTCCACACCTACAGCTTCAGAAAGCTGGTATATCTGAGGTTAGAACAACTGAGTTCCGTAACTCCTTGTAAACATACCTCATTAAAGTGGTTCGCTGCCATATATCTCACGCGCCAACTCTTATCGCCAATGCTCTGCTTGATCTGCCTCAACAGTTGCTCTTTGACCTCCGTTCCAGATAATCTTCCCGCGATCACAATCAAGTCTTCTACCGTCAATAATCTGACCGAATCTTGGTCATCTTGTTGCAGTTTACGGTAGATCTGTAATCCATCTGAGGTAATATGTGATTGAGAGAAGTGGGTTAACAGAGGCTAATGAAATAAGACCCTCAGAAAATTAGACGCCTGCCAATAAATGCAAAACTTACACCAAGCCATTTAGCGGCTGCTCTCCTGACCATCGGTGTATCATCTGAGCCTAGTGCCGTAAATCCTTTTCGTAAATCATCCTGAACAGCAGGGGACACCTTTGCATAAACGGCCGGATAAAGGGCTGCTGATGATGTCCGGGAAGTAAACCACTCCCCTGCCGACAAACGTTTGAGTAATGGGATATAGAATTGTTCGATTTGCGCTTGCGAAAGAACTGCAGCTACTTTGGTAATAGATTCAGCGGCCTAAGATTTAGAAACGGTTGATCACAAGATCGATTGATACAAAAGAAAACAGAAAGTGTTACCTTTTCTCGCACAAGTGTTTCCTCAACGGCTGACAAGTTTTCAAGTGGACCCAAGATGACCTGGGCATACTCCTTCCCACCAATGTACTCTTCGAAATTTCGTCCAAGTTCCTCAGCTAGTGCGAGAAGAACTTCATCTTCATCATCAACCGAATCTTGTAGAAAAGGAACCAATTCCTCCCGCGCGCGATCTGGTCCAAGAGCCAAAGCAATTGTCGGGATGCTGTGAATGGCATTTAAGCGTAGTTGAACATCTTCAGAGCGTAGCTCGTCCATAAGAATGGCGATGGGGGCTATCTAGAGATGGAACGAAGATGTTAGCTAAGTACTTGCATTTAAGAATGGAATCAAAGACACACATCTTCTATGGGAAACCCCGCATCCATCATTGAGCAGTGGTATTCGGTATGTATTCAACGAAAAAGGATCTGGATTTTGACTTCTTCAATGAAGATAGGGTTCGAGTCCGTTTTTATTATGATAAGTTTGGGTCGTGTGAAAAATGATGTTTGATTTGGTAAGATTTAGCATGATATCATGGAAAGAGTCGGGGTAAGTTCTACAGTGATATGCCTCTGGAACGTACAGAGCGTGCGATTACCCTCAAGCACCCCAAGGTCGGTATATAGACAGCCTATGTATATTTCATTAAAATGACAGTGTTTACAGGGATCTACGGCCGAAATCCTGTTGTATGGGGCGACAGTGATCTCATGGAAGGTTGCTGAAGGGGCAGGAAACCTGAGGGAACTACTTTTTGTGTCTTCTAAGGCGTTTTTAGACGGCACCAAACCGGTCAGAGGTGGAATACCCGTCGTTTTCCCATGTTTTGGTGCACCCACACATCCCGACCATTCTAAACTCTCTCAGCACGGCTTTGCCAGGAATGTTACTTGGAAATTCGACTCAGTTGTCATGGACAATGAAGCAGGTGTATCTATCAGACTCAGTATGTTGGCAATATGTCGAGAAATTACCAACCTCTAATCACGACTCTTTCTGCAAAGCCCTTGGTCCAGCCGACAACGCGAACATTACTTCGAAATATACAAAGCCCTTTCACCTGAGCTACGTTGTGACATTGGCAGCCCACCAGCTCAGTACCGACTTGCACGTCACTAATACGTCTTCGTCCGATATCCTTGAATTCCAAGCCTTGCTGCACAACTATCTGCGTGTGCCCGCAGATCAAGTTGTGATCAGTCCTCTCCAGAACCTGTCATACTATGATAAAACGGAGATTACAGAAGAAGCGCGAGCGACGCCCAAGGTTGAAACCAGAGCTCAAGTCGATGTCAAGCGGTTTACAGACTCCGTGTATGAAGATGCTCTTTTGGAATATGATATAAGCTGGCCTACAGGGAAGATTGAAATAAAGACGACTCATTTCAAGGACCTAGTTGTATGGAATCCTCAGCAGGAAGGGCAGAAGATAGGCGATATGGAGGAGAATGGCTGGTGAGAATCCCAAGATCTTTGGATTCCGATTGTGGTCGACTGACATCCACTTTGCTCTACATCACAGGAAACGTTATGTTTGCGTTGAACCAGGCCATGTGCGAGGATTTGTTGCTTTAGAGCCGCAGACAACTTGGATTGGTCAACAAGTCATCTCTGTTGGAAAAGAGCATCCCAATTTGTAGAATTTATAATCAATCAATACCTAAATCGTAAATGGCTTGTAATTTGCTCTTGATGTATAACATGTACTATTCCAACGGCCATTGACCATGAGCTCTCAATCTTTGGGCCGCTTACAAGTCCGTATCAATCAAATTGATTACACGCTCGTTCCACCAGGAGACCTCGACAAGTCTTCCCTTCCCCGCGTTCCTGTCTTACGAATTTATGGCCCATCTTCAACAGGCCAAACAGCCTGTGTTCATGTTCATCAAGTTTACCCATATCTCTTCGTCGAGTACTTAGGAACTTTGAATCCTGGCTATGGTGAGCTACCCCCTACGTACTCATTTCATTTGTTAGTAAACTTAGCTTTAGTAAAACGCTACATCGCCAAACTTTTTCGCTCCTTGAATCATGCTATTGCGCTTTCACTGAAGCGTAAACCACATTCGCATAATTCTCAATACATTCGCGCGATAGTCCTTGTCAAAGGTGTCCACTTCTATGGCTTTCATTCGTCTTATAGTCCATTCTTCAAGATCCTGGTAGCCGATCCATCATATATGAATCGAATCTCAACGATATTGCAATCAGGTTCAGTTATGAGCACACGCTTTCGCGTGTATGAATCTCATCTCGGCTACATACTCCAATTCTTGTGTGACTTTGGTCTGTATGGTTGTGGTAACATTGAACTCGAGGATGTCTTTGAACGATGTGCTGAAGCAGATGAACGACCAGAGTTCAAATCTTCTTCGTATTTTCGCGAATCCCGCCTTGCACTCGAAGTTGATGCCATCGCGCCTCATATATTGAACAGACATCGTCTTTCTGCAAGAAATGCACACCATCGTCTGGAAATACCAGCACCCCTTCTACCTTCGGAGCCTCTCGTCCTCGGTGTTCGCGAACTGTGGGAAGACGAGCGAAACCGCCGTCAGACCCTTGGCCTTGACCCATCGCCAGAATTACCAATCGATCCTAGTGAATCTTCGCGGAATGTTGGTGGAGGCTGGGTGGCAGAAGCGCATTGGTGGGATGAAATTCGCCACCGAATACAAAGCTCAGCAAATTCAAGCTCAGAATTCCATGATAAGAAATCGGAAGACTGGGAACGGCTTGTGATGACAACTTTCGAAAGCATCGAGGCCATATGGGAAAAGGAGTATCAAGTCTGGAATCCCGCAAAGGAAGAATTTGGTGGCCTTGAAAGTGCCGATGCTGTGGTTCAGCCAGTCAATGACCTTTGGGATAACAAGGATGGTAACGGCCCCAATCAAGGAGAAACAGACAATCAAGTTGATGTGGATATTTCAATGCTATCTAAGCAAGACATCAGTGAGCTCGATCAACAGGAGACTCTTGGAGAAGGGTGGAACAAAACAACGGAACATGCTCAGCAAGATCACGACGACAACGAAGAGGAGGAGGGTCCCTATGAGGATGAGCTTGCTGAAGAGTTAGTTGATGTGAACAAGGTAGAAGATAACCACACCCCAAGGTCAGCTCTACTACTTTATTTCTCTTACATGCTATGACTGACACTTACTTAGTCCAGAAGACCCTTTCTTGAAAAGCTCGGAAGAGGCACGGCCTGAAGCACCTCTTTATCGATTAACGAGGTGAGTCTAGCTAGCTGAAAACAAGGCTTCACTATCTTATTGAACATTGCAGCCCGCGAACTCCAACACGTTCCATCATACCAGAGCGCAATGTTGTCCCAACTCCTACCAAGTTAGTTGACTGGTATTTCCGATGTCTATTGTCGATCTTTTGATCAATCACACACAGAACCTCTATACATGAGGCACGACCCTCCTCAGTCACTCACAGTCTAATGCAGCCGCTGTAAGCTGTGTTTTTTAAACCCCTATTTCGTCCTTAAGATTATATTTTTGTTTATAGCAGATTTGTATCCCCCGAAGACTGGCATGAGCAGCCGGATGAACCTATCTCTGCAAAGCCTCCTGTTACGTTTGATGAAGATGTTTTGTTGTCTGTCGAAAAAGACATATTTGAAACAGTGGATAGCGAGAATACGCCACATGCAGCTGAACAATCGCAACGGCCCAACTTTTCTGTCAACTTAACAGAAAAGAATTCACAGGACCAAAACCTTGTACAAAACCCAATACTGACTGCAGAGCAGCGTTCGTCTTTAATTGCAGCGCGTGCAGTGCAGCTTTCGAAGGCTTTCGACACTTGTAAAGCAACAAATACAAACCGATATATTTATTCTGTCTCCCCACCCTCCATATCGGACCTTAAGGAGAGCTTTGAAAGTCTCGGATTGCCCAGCAAGACCTATCAAGCCCCTTATTACTCCAAGGATACAGACATTCCTGAGATGGCCACAGAATATGCAGGTCTGACATATCGTCTTAAAGGCGGTCAAGGTATCGCCACACTCAGTGAATGGGTTATCAATGGCGAAATTGGTCAGAATTCAACTAGTAATCTTGAGCTTGATCCTGTTGGAATTGGGGGCTGGGAGTACGCCAGCCATCCCCCCAGCGTGCTAGAAGTACAACGATCCATCGCCACAATCGATGCCCAATCAGCAACGCGAAGGATCAAAAGAAAACTGCAGTCTCAGGTAAGCAACCAAGTCCCAGACGTATATATTGTTTAGCAACCACATTTTTTCTCCAGATCGAAGGGCCTACGCAAGCGAATATATATGGCTTCAAAACAACGCCAGTTGTTCAATCAGATGCTGCCCGTAAAAGTTCGGATATGTCTATAATGTCGTTGGAAGTCTTTGGCAAGTTATTTATGGATCATACATTGTTCCCCTGTCATTAATTCTGTTCTAGTCGCTACTCGGGACACCAAGGTACCTGACCCCGGTACTGACGAAGTTGTAGCGGTGGTTTACGCTCATCATATTTCTGGATCGGATACAAGGCAAACGGGGGCTTTGGTTCTCCAAAGTCCTCAGCTTAACCAAAGAAGACTGCGAGATATGACGCTTGAGATACTTATGAACGAGCTCGATCTTCTTAACCGGCTCATTGACCTTACAATTGAAATAGACCCAGATATTCTTACTGGTTGGGAAGTACAAACTGGTTCCTGGGGATATCTTGAAGCCCGAGGTCAAACCCATGGTTCTAGTCTTAATTTTGTCTTTTAACTGCTTTGACTGACAGGTGATGGCCCTAGCAGGTCTGGATATCTCAGAACTTATTTCACGTGCCCCGCCGAGACGCTCAGGTGGAGGTCCAGATCGATGGGCGATGCGGCAATCATCTACATTTAAAGTCGCCGGACGTCATGTTCTGAATATATGGAGAATAATGCGCTCTGAGAAGACCTTAGCTATGTATACTTTTGAAAACGTCGTTTTCGATGTTCTCAGACGAAGGTTCATTTAACATTTGGTTCGGAAGAATCATCGGCACTGACACCAAGCTTACCTACAGGGTACCCAAATACAGCTACAAAACTTTGACAGAATGGTATAGCAGTCCTGTCCCTGCACATGCGTCGTTGCTCTTGCGATACCTCTTCATGCGAGTTGTGACCAATCTTGAACTTCTTGAAGAGGCGGAAACTGTGACGAAGACGGCGTATGCCATATTCTCACTTTTTCGTCAAGTTACTTCTGACGATATAAACAGGGAATTTGCTCGAGTGTTTGGTGTCGATTTCTTCTCCGTTATCAGCCGTGGTTCTCAATTCAAAGTGGAATCGTTTATGTTTCGAATTGCGAAGCCTGAAAGTTTCGTCCTAATATCTCCAAGTCGACAGGACGTAAATCCATATCCATCAATTCTAGATGCATGTAACTTATTTTGGTCCCTTTACTAGGTCGGCAAGCAAAATGCTGCCGAATGCATGCCACTTATAATGGAGCCAGCGTCCGCCTTTTACTCAAGCCCACTCGTTGTTCTCGATTTCCAATCTCTCTATCCTTCTATCATGATTGCATACAATTACTGTTATTCTACGTGTCTTGGGCGAGTCAGAGGCTTCAAAGGAGCGTACAAGCTAGGCGTCACTGACAATCTTGACATCCCTTTGGAATTGTTACAGAAACTGCAAGATTATATCACGGGTGACTGTCGATACATTGCGGTTTACTTGCCCTTGGACTTACAAGGAAATTTCCGTAGTTGCGGCGAATGGCATCATGTATGTGAAACCCAACGTGCGGAAAGGTTTGCTAGGAAGGATGTTGGTAGAGCTACTGGACACCAGAGTGATGGTGAAACAAGCAATGAAGAGTGTGAGTGGAGACAAAGTAAGTCTCTTGAAATCTACCTCGTGACCCGGAACTGACGCATAGGTTTGATAGGTCCGAAAGAGAATCTTGGATGCTCGTCAATTGGGTCTGAAATACATCGCTAACGTTACATATGGTTACACCGGCGCGACTTTCTCGGGAAGAATGCCTGCAGTTGAGATTGCTGATAGCATAGTCCAAAGCGGGCGTGAAACTCTGGAGAAAGTGCGACCTCAGTTGAGTTCTGATGAGTCACATACTAACGGTCTTCAGGCTATCGATACTATCAACGGCAATCTGAAATGGGGAGCCAAGGTATACAATAACTATCCTGGAATTACAACTTTTGGCTCATTGTAACCAAAAAAAGGTTGTTTACGGCGACACAGACAGTGTATTTGTGTACGTCGCCTCTCATTAATAGTGACCATTACGATGCTCAAGAAACATAGCTATCTTCTCGGAAAAACTAAGGAACAAGCATTCGCTATTGGCAACGAAATAGCCGCGGCCATTACCGCGCAGAATCCAGCTCCAATTAAACTGAAATTTGAGAAGGTCATCTAGCCTCTGGTTGATACAGCATCTCGTCTTATCAAAGTCTTTGCAGGTTTACCTCCCATGTGTGCTCATGGCAAAAAAACGTTATGTCGGGTTCAAATATGAAAGTATCGATGACACTGAGCCCGTATTCGACGCTAAAGGAATCGAAACTGTGCGCCGAGACGGAGTCCTTGCCCAGCGAAAAATGGTGGAAAATTGTCTCAAGTAGGTGACCAAACGACAATATCATCAAGGTGTACGATCTCAAGGCATTCTAGAATTCTATTTCGCACTCAGGACCTCAGCGAAATAAAGGACTATTGCTGTAGGTCCTGGACCAAGCTACTAGAGAACAAGGCTTCAGTTCAAGACTTCATATTTGCCAAAGAAGTCCGGATGGGCACTTACAGGTAGTCAATCTTCAGACATTGTCCAGCAACGATCTGACCAACTTTAGTGATAAGGTTGCCCCTCCTCCCGGAGTCATGGTTGCGGCTCGACGGACAGCTCAAGATCCCAACGATGAAGCGCAATATGGAGATAGAATACCGTATGTGATAGTGCGAGGAGCTCCAGGTTCCCGACTCGTTGAGAGGGCAATAGACCCACTGGAATTCATGAATAATAGGTAAGTCATCTCTCGTTTCAACGACAACTACTGAAAGTAATATAGCCAGCTGCACCTTGACGCCAATTATTACATCACCAGGGTACTCATTCCTCCTCTAGAGCGAATATTTAACCTTTTAGGAGCGGACGTCAAGCAGTGGTTCAATGACATGCCAAGGATTAATGTTCCTGAGGTGGTTTCTCCGAGAAAAGCCAAGACAGTCGCTGCCCCTGCTGGAAGCTCAGACCGGATAAATATGAATGAGCATTTCTTCAACGCGCAATGCCTTTCTTGTGGGGACCCAGCATCACAAAGTAACGTTGAAAAAAGAATTTGCATGTTTTTTATGCTCACTTTCAATTATGTTAGGCCTTTGTAACAGTTGCTTCATGGCCAGCCAAGAAACTATAAGCAATTTAGGATTTCGTATAAGAGCACGGGAGGAACGCTTAGCCAACGCACATCGAATTTGCGTGACATGTACCGGTTCTTCTCCAGAGGACACAATCCAATGTGAATCACTCGACTGCCCTTGGTTTTATTCAAGGCGAAAAAGTGAGGAAGCCATGGACCTTGTACCCATTTTTGCTGAGCTTTCAGATGACCTGGAGAAGGAGATGGAGATGACGAATAATGCAGAAGAGGGCGAGGAGGGTATAGATTCATGTGATGTAGATTTTTCCATGTCTGACTCCGACTCCACGAATGATATATATGATTAATGTTCGGTTCTGGAGTAAGACTCAAAAGTTCAAGATATTCTGAGGCCAAATATCCTCATCAACATAGACTAAACAGTGGATACTAGGCTTATACAACAGATTGGTAGGCCCCCGGGGGAGTGACTTCCGCATGCACAGTCGTAGGTGTTGGCATGTGGTGTGACGGAACGGTAGGCCTTACACTTCTAATAAATGGTTCGTCATCCACCGTTTGGTATCCCTCCCTTCCTCCGGACGTAAAACCACCTGGCATGGACCATACTGTATGTGCGAAAACATTTAATTGAGCCAAGATTTAGGGGAATTGATCGGACATACCAGTCGGACCGCCTACTGAAGATCCAAGGCCGCCAAATTGACTTCCGCGTTGGCGAAGAGAGTTTGCAAAGGCAAAGAAAGTCGGCAACTGCGGAGGAGTTCATGTGCGTCACCAATTGATACACTTTGAACACGGACCTTCAAGACCAGGAGACAGATATTCAAGAACATAGCGAAGCCAATCTGGTCATTTTTAGCCATCCAGATTATATCAATGATCATCGAGGCGCCAAGTAACGCCGTGAACTAATTAATGATTTGCAGGGTTGGTAAGAGAAGAGGGGAGCTGGCAGATTGCACATTGCTCACGGTTTGCAGCGATTGTAGGGCCTCAGCGTTCTCTTGGGCATAGCATCCAAAGAGAAATATAGGCAAATTGTATGAGGGAGAGGCAAAAGGACTGAGGAGGAAGGAGACAGCCTGTAAGAGATAAGTTTGGGGGACGATAAAGTTGCTCGGGCCTGGCTGGCTCACCGTTCCTGCTAAAACGAGTTTGGATGGATCGAGAGCCTGAACAAAGTCCATGACTACTAACTGAGGATGTACTTGGAAATGAGCGACTATGGTAAGGAGTTTTATTGTCACCACAAATGCAAATAGTACTGTAGGCTATTATTTATCAGTCATATATGGTCGACACAGTGTTCCCCGCAGACAGTCTCGAGTTTTGTCCCAGCTCAGGATTTCACAACATTGTCGTATGCGGGACTTACAAAATAGACGATCAAACATCTGCCGAACAAGAGCCTCAAACTCGTCGAGGACAATGCCTAGTTTTCAAAGTACTGCTGGATTCCGAAGGACAACCGTCATGGTGTGCATCTCTTTGTGTGAAAGTTTTTCAATGAAGTCTTTAACTTTTTGGGTCAGTCAACAAATTCAGTCGTTCGACCTACCGGCTATTTTGGACATGAAATGGCATGGATTTCAAGTCTTCTTTTGGAGCGTTGTTACTCAAGCAAACTTTGAACAGGTGTCATACATCTGCCCCATCTCCTCTCTTGGCCATCGCCGACTCTGAGGGAAGCATAACACTTCATCAATGGCGAGAGGTCAACTTGAACATAATCCATCATCCTTGATTTAACTTCTTTTGATAAATTCTTGAGTGTAGCAATCTCTCTCTCAACTCGACTCAATACGATGTGCACCGCCAGACACTTTATGTCTCTCTCTGGACTGGTCAAACCGGAATGCAGGAGAAGCGCAAGTCCAATTTATTTTCCTTTCCCAGATTTCGAGTCTAAATATTATGGCAGTGATTTGGGATCCCTCATCGTCTCACTTTCCAATGGCGATCTCTGCCTGTTGAGGCCATCCGAGAGCTCAAATATAAAAGTAACGGAAACATGGCATGCACACGACTATGAACCTTGGGTCGCAGCTTGGAATTACTGGGACCCCAATATCATATATTCAGGTCACTAAATCTGGTCCCTATCCTACGGGTGACTGAAATTTGGCCTTCTTCCTTGATGAAGGTGGAGATGACTTGAAAATGAAAGCTTGGGACATTCGCCAAGGCTTTACGCAGCCTATATTCGTCAACAAGAAGTAGCCAACCTTTCTCCAAGTTCTGGATTTCACCTGATTTCGATCTAAAAACCTAGATTCGAAGCAGGGATAACCTCAATTCAAAATCACCCGCATATCGAACATCTTCTAGCCGTAGGAAGGTAATTACTATCTTTCTTGACTTTTTTTTCTTCTATGATCACACAATCTGTGTTTATTAGTTACAAAAACTCAGTGCAACTATTCGACGTGCGCAAACCATTGACACCCCTAGCAGAAGCCGATGTTGGCGGTGGTGCTTGGCGTGTCAAGTGGCACCCGACTGAAGACCGTAAGAATGACCTTTTGGTCGCTTGCATGCATGATGGCTTCAAAATCATTCGTTTCGAGGACGATTTCTCTGGAGACCCACAAACAGTGAAACGATACGACGAGCACAAGTCGTTGGCATATGGTGTGGATTGGTCATATGCGCAGCCATCCAGCAACGGAGAAACGTTGATTGGAAGCTGCTCGTTTTATGATCACAAAATGGATTTATGGATAGGATAGGACAAAAGACATCTGTATATTAACAATTCTAAATGTTCATGATCCTAGGGGCAAGTATGGTATAAGTAACGTTGAAATACATAGGAGATACTTATAACTATGTGTCGAATTTTGGGTTATCTGCACGTCTATCGCAATTTTCCGCGATAATGAGAGGAGTAGGAGGGATGGGTGTGGGAGGGATGCTTGGGTCACGTCTTCTGCGTTTCCAGAAACCAGCATTCGGACCATTAGTCACGAACGCTAATGCCCATCGCGATAATCCGCGCAAAGAATCTGGTCGATGGGTGGCTGCTGTCAACAAAACCGACATGGATAAGATGAAAGAAATGCTATTCCAAAACCCATTGAATCAAATGCAATAGACTTGATATGCAGCGGAATGATCATACCGTTCGACCACTTTAACACCCCGATTGCCACTTTTCACCCAAGTATCGGGCAAGCAGGCCCTCAATGCTCGCGGGAGGACATACAAGGCCATCTCACCACGTCTCCTACCGTCCTCAATCCATATACTGCTTCCACACATCAAACATCCAGCCATGATGCAACCAAATGGACCATCCCAAAAATCATGCGAGATGAAAGGAAAGAGCTTAGCGAGCACGACAGTCCGTGTAAAGCAGACTGAGTACCAGTATAGTCCAATGAAAGAGGAAAGAAAGGTCGCGCTGCGGAAGGCGCCCAAGAGTGTTTCGAGGACGCGATGGGGGCGGAGAAGGATCTGTCGACGAGTGAGGACGACAGGTAGGAGATGTACCTTTATATTTTTGGAATAAACATTAAAAAGTTTGTCGTTGAGTATGGATTGACAAATTCTACTCACAGGAAGATAGATCACAAGAGCCTCCAAGAAAGCCTTCAAGACGCGTAATCCAGCATTTGCAGTACAACTTTGTTGGAGACCCAAACGCGTACCAGTTTTTCCATGTACGACTTCACACGGAAGACCGCCCACGCCCGGACGACTGTGTACGGCCATAGATTTCCATACGGCATTGGAAATGGCACCTCCGTACGCTGGGATAACGGAGGGGTCACCCCATGAGGCTGGATGCCCGAGCTTTTGGGCACTCTTTTGGAGAAGATGCCCATACTGGGGAGAACCTGTGCGGTAGGACCATGTCCCTGCTCTGATAAATTGTAAGGTTTGAACAAGGGCATCATCAATGTTGGCGAGGGTCCTGATCCATTTAACATACGACTTAGGCAGTCTACAATTAAGTGAATGAGGATAAATGAAAAGTGAACGGACAGCTTCGGGTGTTCAAGTGCCTACCTGTGAGGCTCGTAAAAGAAGCACCACATAATCCTATTAATCTATGTCGTCATTGAGGGTCGTGTGTGGCGAGAATGAGTAAAATGAGGTAATTAAATGCGTACCTTGCACTGCATGCCCAAAATACAAACGCATCGAGTCGGGAGGTCATCTTGAGCTTTATTTTATGTGCGTCTTTCTTGGACGCCTCCTTTGCCAGTTTGTCATGCACTAGACGCACTTCGGGATGCTGCTGCCCCATTTCTAATGGCGTAGTTCCGTGGCTGCTGTCTTCTTGCTTTGGTACGGGCTGGCTAGGGGTATTATTGACATAACCAGCAATTGACTGAGATTTCCGGAGAATGAATGTCTGTACAACTGAGTCTACTGCACGGACCAGTAGAAGGAGAGTCAAATCGAGTGTGGGGGAAGTACGGTCGGGCCGTGTGCCACTTTGGTTTGTCGGTTTTGAGGCAGCTCGCAGCTGGGTGGTACGCGCTCGACCAGCTTGGAGCAGCAGCATCCCAGTGAAAGACGAAATTATGTTAGATATGAAGGTTTGTTGTTCAGGCGAGGCATGTAATAAGTAGCCTTTTAGTGATTGCAAGAGACGCTGTACGCCCCTGGAACCACTGGAATCATACCTTTCTACACCTGTACTGGCATCCAGCTGGTGGTCGAACACATCTGCATTCTGGAACAGCTTCCTAATGGCGGCGCCTCCAGCTACAGAAAGCGTCAGAGAGAACGCGAACCCATCATGCCCCAATTCACGTCTGAGGATACGTTTGAGTGTGGCAAGATCTGTCTTTGTGGATGATAATTTAAATCTTTTGACGTTTGTCAGGCTTGAGAATAGGGCGAGGACGAAGGATAAGAGGGAAGGGCCGAGAGAGAGCGAGAGAGCGAGTGCGTAGGTTCGGAGAGCAATTTGCGCGGGGTGAGAAGGATCCTTGGGTAGAGAAGGGATACACCAATCTATCCAGGACTTATCTCTTGGCTTCAAACTTTTGGACATGGCATCAGTGACGACTTATGGACTTGGCAAAGAGAAGTGGTTTATTGAAAGATTTCAAGGAAAATATAACGTGATATTTGTCCGCCTTGTATACTAGTACTACTTACATAAATGAGTCTGTAATCGCAAAACACGACAACAAAAACTAGCCAAGAAATTCGACAAGCAACGTGCGGACAGAAAATAACCAATGCGATGAACATAAAAACTGAAATGGAAGCTGCAATGCAATGGTATCAGGGATTTGAATCCAACCGCTTCAAAAAAAAGTCCTTCGACTCGGGCCCATCATCATGGAAGACAGAAGGACCTGTCTTCAAGTTGAAATCTCCTTTCCCTAGTCCATTGCCATAACTCCAAAAGTCAATCTCAGTGGATCCATACTGAATTCCGAGACCCATGTTTAGTTCGGACGAAAGTCCAGTCTGACTTAGTAGTGTGAGGAATTGGACACGCGATTCAGGAAATATGAATAAGTGAAGCAGATGTTGTATCTTGAAGAAAAATGAGTACTTTGTGCAGAGTATCTTCAGGAAAGACTTACATGCTGACGGAGAACGGCTATGACGCGATCTTTCGGTGCAATGGAGACTGAATCTCGGGATAAGATATCGGCTGCGAAGACATCCGAAGGTAAAATTTCGTCCTCTCGCCGTTTTCCTTTGCCATTAGCACTCGGAAACTGGTCTGGGTGGTAAAATCCGAGCCATAAGCTCCATAGCTCAAGTTTACGGCCATCTCTGTCAAATAATTTCATCACATCAAGGCAACGCTGCCAGTCGCCCTCAGGTTCACCCGACCAAACGTTTGCTGGTTCCATTTGTAGCCAATGGTCTGTTATGTCGGTGCCTCTTGTAAGAACAGAGGGTGGAGAAGATGAGTGGTAATGTGTCCATACTGCCGAGTCTTTGCTACTAGTGGCAGGAGTGGTGAAACCATCATAATCATCTTTCTTCTGCTTAGCAGGACGGACCATGAGACGTATCCAGCGTCTTCTTCTGACCCAACCGCGAGCACTGAAAAAAGGACCCACCCGTGGGCTCCAGTTGTGCTTTCTAAACACCCAATTATATTCGAAACCGTCATGCTGGACCCCTGCTGAGTCTGAGCGCATGTCAACCATCCAACAGCGGGAGACCCAATGCCAGTTCCCATCCGGAAGGGGGTAACTCTCTAAAGTGATAGGTGGCTGGTCTGAACGTTTGACGGAAGCGTTTGGGAGAGTGAAAGGAGAAGGGTCCGAAGGCAGTAGTGAGAGGCTAGAATAATAAGGAACGGAAAAGACGGTGATTCTGATATAACTGATTGAGAAGACATGGGCATTGCAGAGTTAGGAGAGAACTTGCCCCCTCTGGTTCTCGTATAGGACAGCCCATTCGTAGCGGTCTTTGACAAAACTTTGATCAATGAGGGCCGAGTCGTCCAAGTTAATTGGGGTGTTATCAGATACATCTGGGGTATTAGTTACTGGTGGCTGCTTTGGAGAAGAAAAAGAAGGTGAGGAGCGCAGATTAGGCAGAGAAAGTAGACGAGCGAGACGAGAATTCGGAGCCAGACGTCTGCGAGTAAGGTCAGCTACAGAAGGATCATCGTTTTGTATAACTAGAGGAGGAGGAGGAGGAGGAGGAGGAGGAGGAGGGATATCCATAGGCACATGGCAACATGGAAAAGGGATTTATTCAAGTGCTTTATGTATTACGTCATATATAAAGGATGTTTGTTCTTAGACGACGACTTCTTACGACAAGGTTTTTCTCAAATCTATCCTGTCCATCGTGCCACAAAGCTTTACCTTCAAATATACCAGCATGCACTTCTTGTTGGTCAATATCACCCATTGCTTCAAATATTTCACACCATGCCCTCTTCGGTCTACCATATGAACCAAACCCTTTCTCAATTCATCTCCCAACTCTAAAGCAACGCTTTAGACAGGCTCAAGCCGCATGTCATCCAGATACCTGGGCTACTAGAAATCCCGTATGTTATTCAAAAGTTCCGTCGCACGTTCACTCACCCATTTCATATCAAAAGACCCAACAAGACCTCGCACATACGCTCTCCTCCCGTTTGAATGAAGCCTATCAATGCCTTTCACGCCCACTACCTCGTGCAGAATATATTTTGGAACGGAATGGGGCTCATACGACCGAAAGCGACTCGCTGGAAGGTGCACCGTTCATGCTCAGGATCATGGAAGCTCGAGAAGTTATCGACGAAGCTACTCCTCAAGACTGCAATGAGATTGAACGGCTTACGGAAAACACCCATTGTTAGTCATTGGACTGCATGTTTGAATGAAGCTCATGTCGGTAACAGGTGATATTGAAGACGCTATTAAGGAACTTAGCTCAGAGATTGAAAAACAAGATTGGAAAAAGGCCAAGTCTGCTGCAATACGACTGCGTTATTTAGAAGGAATTGAGAAAGCAGCAAAAAAGTGGATGGATAACAATACATAACGACGGGCGGAAAGTGCCGAAGACATATATTTAGTTTGTATTATTTATTTTACATGTACCCCCTTTGATTCCTTATGAGATTTGATCTCCTCCTTGTGTGCAGGCGTCGCCTTCTCCTGCAATTTGACCCAGCGACCAGAGTCCTTTCCTCCAACATAAAACGCTCTTATTCCCAACACGCAACTCAGGCCTTACCTCACACTCAAAACCCTTCTCCACCCCCCGCTAAACATCCTCGCGGCGCAGCATCATCTGACGAACCTTCCCCCTTTTCTTATGCACGTTCCGCCCCAAAACAAATGGCTAGTCGCAAACCCTCCAGGTCATCCGAACCGGGTCCTTCCACTTCCTCACCAAAGCAGCCATCATCCAATGTTAAGCGAGGTTCCCCCTTCTTCAAACGCTCCAAGAAACAATCTTTCCTCCAAACACGACCAGGGACTGTATTGGCAGGCCCTTATCATAATGAAGCTTATATTGAAAAAGAACACAACAAGTCGCCCGTGCCTTTGAAACCGTATCAAAAACAGTCGCCAAAAGGTCCTCTCAACAATTTCTATCAAGTGATGGCTGGCAAGCTGCCTACATTTACATCAATAGAGGGCGTGATTATAGAGGGCAATCAGCCAATACGCATTTACAGGTAGGTTTTAATTTCTCCGTATCGTTTATTTAATCTCAAGTCCATGGCCCGCCGATACAGAACAACAGTCCAATTGGATATCGATCCCCTTCTCGTTGGTGTTGGAGACCATACAGATAAGAAACAATCCTTGAATTTGGCTGCTCTCTCGGCTGTCTATCAGTTACACGACTTGGGCATAGTAAGTTCTCGCTCTTCCTTTACCATCCATCCTTGAGATCTTTATGTTCTTTTTTTTTATCAAGCTAGAGGAGCCTAAAAGGCTGAAACCCCCCAAACCCGACGAAACCGAAGTAATTTTATCCGACGGCAACACAGTGGATTTCGTAAAAGCTCGTGCTTTCATGGATTACTACTGTCGACGGTACGGCTTCGGCAGACCGGATATTGAAACCTACTTGAAAGGTAGCAACTGGGAAACTGTCATGGTTGTTGGCGGGAGGCGCATCGGGTTGGGTTCTGGGCAGAATAAGAAGACTTCGCAAACAGCGTGCTTCCTGGATGTAACCAAGTATCTGGAGAGCTGTGATCCTGAACTATGGAAGGCGTACGTTGAAGCTGCTAAGACGGGAGCGGACCTTCCATTAGCTCCCAAAGTTAACCTCTCCGTTAGCCCTGTTGTCGAGGACGCGATCGCTGATTTGTGTGCTGACATTCGGAAAACGTCATTGTATCGAAACCGACCATCACAAGAGCCTTTTACGCTAACGGATGGTGATACGATGAGCCAGAACCAATATTCACGCAATAAACCCTATGTCCAACGGAATCTACTCGCAAAGTCGCAAAGGATGCTCGAAGGGAGGAAGGCATACTTGGCTGATCCAAAGATAGAGCGTATGCGGTCAACAAGAATGTCGCTGCCGGTATACGCCCAAGCCGCGGAGGTGTTGGGTCATATTACCAACCACGACGTGACAATATGTATGGCAGCCACTGGTTCCGGAAAGACAACGCAAATCCCACAGATGATCTTGGATAAATATATCGACCGAGGAGAAGGCGCCAACTGTAATATAATCTGTACACAGCCTCGCAGGTTAGCTGCGATTAGTGTGGCGGATCGCGTAGCGAAGGAACGCGGTGAGACCTTAGGCAGGTCTGTTGGGTACCATGTCAGGTTCGATGCGAAACCGCCTCAGCCTGATGGATCTATCACATTTTGCACGACAGGGGTCTTTCTGAAACAGCTCCAGTCATATCTATCCGAACATGAGCGCAATAGGAGTTTGGACGCCGTCACACATATTGTGGTGGATGAAGTGCATGAACGGGACATCGACACAGACCTGCTGCTGGTGGTTCTCAAACAGATTCTAGCTCAGAAGAAGGCCAATAATCAATCACTGAAGATCGTTTTGATGAGTGCCACCATCGATCCCACCCTTTTCCAGAAATATTTCGCGGATGAATCTGGTGTTCCTGCACAAGTTTTCAGCGTTCCTGGACGATCCTTCCCCGTCGACAAGTTTTTCTTGGAAGATTATATTTCAGAGGTCTTGCAAGGGCCTTCTCGATGGGTCTTGCGAGAGGACAATGTTGCAAAGTATCTGTACCACCAGTTGGGTTCAGTGGCTGCTACGTCGTTGGGCATTCGTGTTTCGCGCACTGATCTCAAAGATGAAGATCTTGAGCTTCCATTTCCGTTCATTTCTGCCACAATAAGCCATGTTTTGCAGTCTTCGCAGGACGGTCATGTCTTGGTTTTCCTTCCGGGATGGGATGAGATCATAGCTACACAAAAGGCGCTACTTTTTCCACTTGCACGTCATGCTGTCTCCTTCAATGACACTTCAAAGTATTCCATACACCTACTACATTCCTCCGTCCCCCTCGCTGAACAACAAGCGGTTTTCGAGCCTCCTGCGGAGGGTGTCCGACGGATTATTTTGGCGACAAATATCGCAGAGACTTCTATCACTATTCCCGATGTGGTATATGTCATTGATACAGCCAAGATCAAGGAGCAGCGGTACGATCCCGATCGACGCATATCGTCTCTTGTTACTGCATGGGTTGGGTCATCAAATCTGAACCAAAGGGCTGGTCGTGCAGGTCGTCATAGGCCGGGAGAATATTATGGCATTCTGAGCAAAGCTAGCGCGTATGCTCTGAAACCATATCAAACAGTAGAGATGAAACGTGTTGATTTGAGCAACGTCGTCATGCACGTAAAAGCGTTAAACTTCCCTGGCCTCTCAGTGGAAGAGGCCTTAGCGGCTGCAATCGAGGCACCCGATTCCAGTCGGGTAACTGCCGCTCTAAAAGATCTTCGTATGGTCGGCGCGCTTGATTCTGCGGAAAATCTGACGTCCCTAGGGCGGGTTCTCGTGCAGTTGCCAGCGGATGCTCATCTGGGTCGATTAGTGCTTTATGGCAGTTTCTTCAAATGTTTGGATCAAGCCTTGACTTTGGCCGCAATTCTGGCGAATCGGGATCCGTTCATGTCGCCTATGCACCTGAAATTGGAAGCAGCCCAAAGGAAAAATTCCTGGAGCCATGAAGACTTCAGATCCGATGCGTTGACTACTCTACGGGCCTTCGATGCTTGGTCAGAAATGCAATCACGGGCTGAGTACAATTCCGCCAACCGATTCTGCATCGACAATTTCCTTTCAAAACCTACTTTACTGTTAATCCAGAAGATCAAGGGACAGCTGTTGCAAAGTCTTTATCGCGTTGGGGTTATTGATGTCTCGGCTGGTGGTCAGGTTGATGGTTCAGGCTACGACGGTTCAATAAAAACTTTAAGGGTCCCGCCTGCACTGGATACGAACAGAAATTCATTCCCGCTTTTAGTGGCATTGATCGCTATCGCTTCGCAACCCAGGTTCGGCATTCGTGTTGGAGAAAAAACATATCGCACATCCAATGACAGGGTTCTTATCAAAATTTCCTTTCTTGAATATATATTAGACTGACTGCCATCTTTGATCTCATAGAACGCTTTGATTCATCCTTCCAGTGTCAATCATCGGCGACGAGAGCATACTGAAGAAAATCAAGGTGATGAAAAGCAATTGTATGCCTTCGCGGACAAACGTCGAAACGAATCAACCAGCGGCTCTGCAACAACCTTCTTGGTAACAACCACACGCTTGGATCCGTTGACCTACATTTTATTCGGCGCACATAATGTGGACGTCGTCGAGCGTGGATTGGAATGTGACAATTGGCTTCCTATTGTCGGCGATTTCAATATCTTGGACGATATTCAACGACTAAAAACATTCATGGAAGGTAGTATGCTTCGTGTTTTCGAAGGCATTGCTATGAGTCGAGTACACAAGGGCCAGGCTCTTCCTGTGCGTCCTCGCGAAGAGGAATCCCAATCCGAATCCTGGGATGAAGAAGACAGTAAAAGGGACTATTCATTGTCACCGCAGGAAGTGGGAGAGTTGGACTATATGACGAGAGATGTTGTGAACATCCTGAATAGGTATAGTGAGGATCGAATTGCAAGTCAATCCCGACAAAATTCTAGGGCGGCTACTCCAGTTGCATCTCCATCGTGGCACAATTCACGGCTACCTGGAGGATCGTTCTCTGGCTATTCAACACCGAACCATCTCTACTCAAGACCGGGGACACCAAGTCGATTACGATATGAGAAGGTCCGAGTGTAGCAAATGAAAATCTCAAACTGTAGATGTTTGCACTATAATCTAATAATACTATGTACATACCCGTTAAACTTAATATAATCTCACTACCCACTCGTTGGCCTCGGCCATTCTCAGAACCCATTTCGGGAGGGTACTTAGTTACTGATTATTCGAGCGGTTACGTTGTAGATCATCACATAATGTTGACGGTCCACTTATTGGTGAGAATGAGAATTTAGCTACGTTGCATAAGCAACTCAAGCACTCGAAGTAATAATGGCCTCGCTAGCTACTGTAGAGAAAAAGATATGCTAGGAGAAATAGAAGGATAGGGAATTCATCTGGAACTGTGTTTCTGCTTGACCAACAGCATGAGTTTCTGTAGAGTTACTTGGGACTCTACAGACTACAAAGGTCGTGTAGGCACACGTAGCAATTGAACTGAGTTCCATCTCATATATCAGATTGATACTGGCCCAAGTGTGGAGGTGATTAGATAATAATAACTGCAACCGGTTTGGGCGAACACGTGAGAGCGGTAGATATAATTATTGCCAATGTCATTATCAGTTTCCCCACATTTCCAAAATGGCGACCAATATGCGTGGGCTTACACAAGTATGGAACGACTGATATATTTCTAAAATCATGCTCATTATTTTCCCAGTTCATAGCCGATATTCGAGGCGCAAGGGTGAAGGAACTGGAGGAAAAGAGGATCAACAAGGAAATGGCCAATATCCGAAAGAAGTTCAAAGGTTACGGCCTTAATGCTCGCTTGGAGACATTAAATTGACGCGATGATATCTAGACGGTAATTTGGATGGATACCAAAAGAAAAAGTGCGTGCCATCTCGTTCTGCGTTGCTTTGTTTCTAAAGCGCTTTACAGATATGTAGCCAAGATCATCTTTACATATATCCTGGGCTACAAAGTAGATGTTGGCCACATGGAGGCAGTCAACCTTATCTCAAGCTCGAAATATAGCGAGAAACAGATTGTATGTGATGTGTTCCTTTCTCGTTACTTCCTCTCCAAATTTAATATGTGCAGGGTTATTTGGCCGTTACACTCCTGATGCATGAGAACTCTGATTTTCTACGGCTTGTTGTCAATTCAATACGGAAGGATCTGGATGCCAACAACGAGGTAGATAACTGTCTCGCCCTGCATGCAATAGCAAACGTTGGGGGAAGTGAAATGGCTGAAGCTCTAGTTGAAGACGTGCACCGTTTACTCATATCTCCGTATGTGCCATGTTCTCTTCTTGAGAAAACCAATGACTCAATGGTTTGACAGAACTTCGCAGAGCTTCGTCAAGAAAAAGGCAGCTTTGACCCTTCTGAGGCTTTATCGCAAACATCCTGAAGTGATTCCTGCCGCTGAATGGGCACTTAGGATAGTATCCATCATGGATGATAATGATCTGGTGATTATTTTAGCAGTAACGTTTCTTTTCTTGATTGACCATCCTTAGGGCGTTGTGATTTGCGTCACTAGTTTAGTTATGGCGCTCGCTCAAGATCATCTAGACGCATTTGCGGTGTGCTACACAAAAGCTGTTGATCGATTGAACCGTGTAAGTTCCATGAACTATATGCTACGGATCCATTTCAATAGTGCCATGCTAGCTGATCATCGGACACGAATACTCTGCCACTTACTCCTATTATAAAGTTCCTTCACCTTGGCTACAGGTAAAACTTCTTCGTCTACTCCAGTACTACCCCCCTCCAGGTCAGTCATAATAACCTTCTTACTTTCGCCGATTATTGAACACGCGTCTCTAGAGGATCCTACAATACACGCAATACTCCATGACGTGTTACAAACAGTCATGAATAACTGTGCTGAATATACACGCAATGTCCAACACAATAATGCCCAGCATGCTGTTCTTTTCGAGGCCATTGGACTTGCAATTCATCTAGACACAAATTCCCCTCTTGTCAGTACGGCCGCAGTGCTGCTGGCTCGTTTTATTTCCTCCAAAGAGACCAACGTCAGATATTTGGGACTGGATACGATGGCTCATCTTGCAGCCAGGGCTGAATCCCTAGAGCCGATAAAGAAACATCAGAGCACCATCATCTTGTCCCTTCGTGACAAGGACATATCGGTTCGACGACGCGCCTTGGATTTATTGTACAGTATGTGTGATGTGGACAATTCGGAATTGATCGTTGGCGAGCTGCTGCGGTACCTCAGGGTTGCAGACTACGCCCTGAGAGAGGAAATGGTGCTCAAAATTGCAATTTTGACAGAAAAATACGCGAGCTCCTATAAATGGTATGTTGATATGATTCTTCAGCTTATCAGCGCGGCTGGAGAGCACGTCGGCGACGAGGTTTGGTATCGGGTTGTTCAGATTGTAACAAATACCGAAGACTTGCAAGAATATGCTGCGAAGGCTGTGTTTGAACACTTAAAAGCCCCGTCAACGCACGAAAGCCTCGTTAAAGTTGGTGGTAAGTAAACTTTATTTGGTCAGAACAACTGTCAATGTTGATATTTGGGAAGGTTATATTCTTGGTGAATACGGCCATCTTATCGCCAATGAACCAGGCTATAGTCCTGTAGAACAATTTCAACTCCTCCATTCAAAATCCCAATATTGTATGGCAGCCACTCGAGCACTCTTGTTGTCCACTTATATCAAGTGGGTAAATGTGTTCCCAGAGATAAAACCCCAACTGGTAAACATATTCGAGCGTTATCGCCATGTTCTGGATGCAGAGTTACAACAAAGAGCCTGCGAGTTCTATGCAATGGCTTCGCGGCCAGATGACGACGAATTTTTGCAAAATATCTGTGAAGAAATGCCTCCGTTCCCGCCACGGGTCAGTGCACTGCTAGGCACTCTCAACCGCAAGCATGGCGACACAGGAGATAAGCGAACTTGGGTACATGGTGGGAAGGAAGCGAATATGGACCGAGAAGTCACCAAACTCAAGACCCTCGCATTGGATCGTGGTGAAATTGACAACAGTGTATCCAGCACAGCAGCTGCCAATCATGAAATCATAAGTTCTTTGGCAGGATTGGATATCTCATCGCCGGCGATTCCTCTTTTGTCTGCAGCCCCTTCAGATTCACCAGCTCCCTCTGATAAAACTCCTCGCCTACATATTGGCCCCAATGTGGATCGATGGTTCGAAAAGCTAACCTATGCATCTGAGGGCGTTCTTTTCGAGGACAGTCAAATCCAAGTTGGCATTAAATCTCGGTATCAGAGTCATATTGGACAATTGGCTGTATATCTTGGCAATAAAGTTGACGCCCCTCTCACATCCTTTACCACCACTTTGCACGTTAGCGACACAAGTGCACTCTCTGTTTCATTTGCCAAGATCCCTCCTAGCACAATTGGCCCTAGAAGTCAGACGCAGCAATTACTTCAAGTCGAATGCAAAAAGATGTTCACGATACCACCTATCCTAACTATATCATACTTGGCCGGCTCCCATCAAACTGTCTCCATTCGACTGCCTATTGTGCTCACAAAGTTCTTCGAACATGTCAAACTTGGCCAATCAGATTTCTTTGAAAGATGGAAATTGATTGGAGGCGAACGGGAGGCGCAGCAAGTTTTCCCTGTCGCACTTACCTCTGCAGGCCAACTTGATATCACAAAGCATCGTCAAGTGGTGTCTGGACACTGTTTGAACTTGCTAGACGACATAGATCCAAACCCGAATAACCTCGTTGGTGCCGGCGTTCTCCATATGTCTGTTGAGGGTAAGGTCGGATGTCTTTTGCGTTTAGAACCAAATCGTGAAGCTAAGGTAAGCTTTCTGCTTGGTTCCTAGTGCGACTGTTCTGACTCATGCGTAGCTGTGCCGACTTACTGTGCGAAGCACTTCAGAAGACGTAGCAGCAGAGGTAGAAAAATTAGTACAGAGGCCATTGATGACAACTCAAACGTAATACTCATTATCGTCTAAGCATTATTGTCCAATAGAAAACAACACGGTATAAGTTATAACTGTCAGAACGTTCAGCGTCTCCAGATACCTCTCAGCAATCCTTTCTTTCTTTTTCCAGAATCATCTGCCATATCTATGGGTGGCTCCGAGGCACATGATGAATGCGTAGATAAAGGGAAATCACGAGCTACTAATGAAGGCATCGAATCGGTGGATGGAGCCTTCATGTGCATTGCCCGAGCATGCCTCTGACTCCATGGAACGGGGTCGTCAGATGTGATTTGGGTCCAAGAGTGCAGGGAAGGGGAGTTGTCACCAAAAAACATTTGTCGATGCTTGGGACTATTTGGCTCAGACGGCGACGGTGCTGTCGAAGGGCGGAATGATTTGCGACGTGGGGAAGGTCGATGGCTAGTCAAAAGTGGCAAAAGTAGAGTCTCTTCCGTCACAGCGCCATTCGCAGGCACTTCCAAGACGGAAGGGCGTCTGCTCTCAGCCAGTTTGGTTGCTAGTTGGCTAACTCGCCGCAGGGCCTCTTCTTCGACTTCAAAACACATGGAGCAGAACTCTTCAACTGCCAAGTCTCTGCCGTCGTCGTTGGCTTTGGATCGTGAACTACAATTTTTCGAGCTGCGAACGATTGCCGATGTGACGATAGCTAGATGTTTTGGAATGTCGAGAAGATGTGGAAGAATAGGTATGGATTCTCTGTCTAAGACAGTCATGCGCTGGGATCTCTGGCGAAGAGCATTGACAACATCAAGAACGTCTAATCGATTTGCGTCATAAGCAAGATTAGATAGAGGTGTGTCGCCGACCGGAGAGGATACTACAGCTATATAGTCAATCATTGCAGGAAGGCTATCTTTTAGAAAGTCTTGAACACCGCGCATGAAAGTTTCTTTTTGCCCTCCCTATCCGTATGTATCAGTCCACGAGCCCCAACGAAAATATTTATTGGACTGACGGTGTTCAGATTTGCTAGGCTTTGTATGACTTTGGCAATCAATGTGAGACTCCTTTGCACAGGAAGGCTGGGAAGACCTAATTGGCTTTAGATGAAATTATAATATATTCAATCACGATGACGTACCTGAACATAGCCCAAACAGATGTGGATGGAGAATGGCAGGTACAATGAATCTCAAAAAAAAGAACGCAGAAACACTCTGCCATCGTAATTTGTTGTTGAGTTCGGTGATGGCAAGATCATTGCGATATCGCTGTTCGACCAGCTTTCGAATTGTCTTGAACACAATTCGAAGTTCGCTACACACTTTGTTAATAAAATTGAGATATGAAATATAAGGCAAACAAACTTAGGACAGGCTGCGCGTACTGAGTAAATCTGATTCCAAAATTCCTGACACCAATAAATAAGGTGCTCAACATTGCGTTCCACATCCTTTGTGCTTTTACCACTCCGCATGGGGTCAACTTCGATGGCAACTTTCTCTGCGCAAAGTCTGCGCAAAACACTTCCAATGCTTGCTTCGAGGAAGGGCTTCCCAAACCAAGTCATACAGAGCTCAACGACTTTGGTTAAAGTGGTGTTCCCCCGAAATAGCGTTTGTTGCGCTTCAATTTTGAATCGTAAGGAAAGCGAGTGTCTGTGACAGATAATTGTTCTTACAGGTTGATGAATTGACTATTTCGCGAGCAGCGTAGTCCTGAACATGTTCGATGACGACATCGTTTGCAATAGCGATGGACATCAAATGAGGAGATATACTCTTCAGCTTCAAACTATTTTCAAGGTCGGACATCCAATCTAGAAAGTTCCGGGATTTACACATCTGAAAAACGTCAGATAGGACTTGTAGCTTTTGAAAACCGAGATGGCTTACCTCCATAAGCCTTTCATAGGCAGCATAAGGTAAAATGATTTCCCTTTCAAGGAGTTAGTTCAATATGGGCCCGTGAAGCCTCTTAAGGTAACCTACTCGTCGACACAGATCTTTAAACGGAGTTCTCCTACTTGAATCTCTGTGCCGATCGCGCCCCTATTAAGAACAGGAAACCATCCCTCTACAGCATCACCACGGCGAAAATTGCCCAATGCAATTCTCGTTATCCCGAGAACAGAAGGTTTGGACAATTTTTTCTCCTGCCAAATAATGATATCTAGACTTTCAAATGGCGGCAGACCTGGAAAAGTGAAATTTTCATGCCAATCCGGTGATCCAAGACCATTCTTCACGGTCGTTCGACTACAGAGAATGTCATTCAGGTGAATTTCGCAAGACAAGTCGACGTCGTGACCGTCAACTTCGAGATGTGTGTCAGCACGGTTTCCGTCATTTATGCTCCCGTCACATCTTGTCAGTCCAAGGTTTTTGCCCTGTACAATAGTAAGCTCGACCTGTCTCCACATACGATAGGAACCTCCTTCAGTAGGAAAGAGCCATCGACCGTAAATTTCCGGTATTGCACATGACTTTAAAAGGGCTTGCCATGCCGAACAAGCTTCAGCACTCGAAAATTGAAGATATAAAGGTTCGGCTGTGTGAGACGGTGTCCACCTTTGCCCCCTGGTATAGAGTTGATTAACCACCCAATGTGCTTGAGAGCCGAGTCCTTACGCTATGCAAAATATGCCGATGCAATCTTTTCGATAGAAGAGGGAAGTATCAACTTGACGAATATCTGTTTGATTGAGTAGATGTAAATAAACTGTTTGATAGAGTATACTCTCCTGAAATCAAATTTGAATCCGGGGAATTGATGATTGGTAATGTGATCGTACGTCAATGTAAACATTGAGAAGAGACCGTTCTCCTTCCTCCCGTAGTTTGCATGTACCTGATCTCCAATGACCTGCTCCATTCAGCCCCTTCTGAAGCGATGTCCAATTCGAATTAGTCTTCTCTGCTTAGAATTAGGACTGATCGTTCATTTGAGAAGTCATTAGGGATAAGTGACCTTTGAGCTTGTTCTCTTCACCTGCTGAATCTCGTTTCAGATCGGATTTCTTGCGGATAGCGACAGGCTGTGATAGGCGGGTCAACTGGATACCCTCCTCAGATAACTTACATAGGACATACCTTTCGCAGCGTGATTTCCATCGCTGTGGAAATATACAATTGAACAGGAACGAGCAACTCCCTCGGAACCTCAGAAGTTGATACGTAGTCCCCGGAATCGGACATATTTCACGGTGATAAAGTAGAGAGAGAGTTACGACGGGGATTGTTATCTGCATTCATGTACCATGATTTAAGCGCTAGACAGTAGTGATCAATTCCAGTGAAAATCGGACCTAACTAAATCGAATTAATTCGAAGAAAATCAAAGAAAATGTGTCAAAAGTAGAATTAAATAGTTTTCCGTCGAATTCCTGCTTACAAAGAAAGCCATGTAAATGGTCATGTATTATGTAAACGATGCGCACCAGTGAGTCACGCCACGTACGCTCGAAGTTGGCGACTTTTAGCCCCAAGCACGTGCCACGGTAGCTTATGTAAAACATGCTGGCTCATCTTTATTTTTAAATACGCTCAAAGTTCCAGCTTAGTAATAAATGAATTCTCGTGTCATTCTACTCTAAACTATGAGCGCAGTCTCAACAGCCTATCGATTACATCCTGGCTCTTTCCCCCTGCACTTATTCGGTGATGAAAGCAATTTTCATTCAGTTGCTTCCGCTTAAATGACTGCAACAACACCAAGTCCCTTGTATCAACAGTTGCAGGGTTGAAAGTCTCTGAATCGACGTGTCGAAGAGGAATTTGGGAACAATTTGCGAAGGCTTGAACAGGTGTTGATAGTGAGAACATTGAAGGAAGTAGGGATGACTTCGGTATGTGAATTTGTGGCTGATTTGTATTAGGCTGATGTACTATGGCAGAAAGAGGTGGCTGGCCAACTGCTCCACCTGCCGAGGACGTGTTAGGATTGCCAAGGATCATGGGGAAGATGGGGAAGGTGGGTGCTGGTAAAGCTATCTCAGGATTAGCAGGTAAGTCCATTTCTTCTGATTCTTTTTCCAGCATAGCTGACGTAGCAGGTTTTTCTATAACAGATTCACATACATCTACTTGCGACCGCTTCCCGGATCGCTCGCCTCCACCATAGGGATCGGTATGTTTTTTCCTCTTGCTCTTTACTGCTGCATTCATTACGGCGGCCGTCTCTGTCCATGAATGCTGATTTGGAGCCAGCTTTTTAGGACGTGGCAAGGGTTTTTCAATGCACCCTATTTCGGCAATTAAGTTATCAACCACTTGCGAAAAGTCTGTCAGGGATGCTGTGGGGAGTGCAGGATGGGATTGTAGGGATATGGCAAGGGTCAAAAGCTTATGGATTAGATTGGACATTTCAATGGTAGATTTCGGAGTAGATAACTCTGGCTGTATTAAATTTATGCCTCCATTGGGTTGAATTGAATCATCAGCTTGGATAGCTAGGAAAGATGTTGGCACCATTTTGTGGATTTCGGGAAAATGAATTTGAACTGCTCCAAGGTGTTTACAGAAGCAAATTGTAGGGAAAGCAAGGCATGAACAATCGTATGCATCAAGATCAATGCGATAAATCAAATTGGGGTTTGAGGTTGATTTGACTTCGTAGATATCAGGTTCGTCGGTAACAGTAATATCCTCGCACTTGATTAATTTTGCGCGTTCTTCAATCTCGAGTCGCTTTTTGATTTCCAAGTCAGGTCCCTTGAATCCAAAATCTTGGTGCCTATGTTTCGAAATAAAATGAGGTATGGCTTGATCCACAAGGACGAAAATAAGTTGGTCGAGACACCGATTCTGTTTGCCCTGCATAAATGTGCCTTTGAGTACGTGATGCCATGCCTCGACAAGCATATTGGTGTCGCAAAGCTGGAATATATTGTGATTGGACCTGTAGACAGCTGACCAGAGCTTAATTTCGCCAAGCCAGTAGGTTTTGAGGTATTCCAGAACACTTGGCGGTGCTATTTTTTTGATCTCTTCCCACTGCTTCCAAAATTCTCCCTCATCTGTTATTCGTACCCAGTCTTTCAGCAATTTCCATAACTCCAGAAAAGCAGTAACAACAAAATGTTGCTGCCATGCGTGTAAAACATGCCACCAGCAAAGCAAAATTGTTGACTTGGGATGCACACTCTTAATTGCATTCATCTGAGCATGATCTTTGTCTGACATAAAATATTCGGGTACAACCAAAGGGTTTTGTTATGAATTGACTTCCTCGGTGGCATTTGAAGAGACCATCCACGCTGAAGGCATTCCTAATTGAATGTTTGTTAATTTTAAAGCATGTCAATTACAAAAAGAAATTAATTCACCATGTCCCCATCAATCTCAAACTAATAGTGTAAATAAGCTTGTATTTTCGTAATGTGTTGTGTTGTGAGTTGCATCAATCCCAGCAAAATGTGCTCCATGCTTTTGCCAGCATTCTTGTTGGTATTTTGTCTGAATTACAAGAACAAAAGTATTTTTCTCAAGCCTAGAACCAGAAGGCGGATCATCAGAACTACTTTTGAATGCCACATAATGCCCGCGTTCTTGCAGTGTCTGTACCCATTTTAGGACAGAAGCGCCATCCTGAGAGGCTAGGCGGACAGTTTCTTCCTCGATCATTTTCTCAATTCGGCGGACATCTGCACGGGTACAGAATTCACTGTGACGTGCACCCTCAGACCGGAGATTGGAGAGATTCTCTTCAGTGTATATTTTCCCTTGAATCTGTTCAAGCTAAAAATATAGTATTGATTAAATTCAACTTTAAACTAGAAGACATTCCAATCACGTACAACTTTTTGTGGCTCAACACCGAGTCGAAGCAAGCTTTCAATTTCTTCTTGAGTTTCCTTTTGTAATCGTGTGAACCGAGTATTTGTGTTGCCAAGATCATGAGAATGGTTGTCCGTGTATTTTCCAAGGACTTTATGTGTATATGGGTAAGTTTTCACAGTAAGTTGGCATGGACACCCTCCATCAAGCTTCTTGCCTGGTACAGCCCTGTCCCAGTCATGCTTCTTCTTATATGTGCTTCTTCCACCACTGTAGTTGCGTGCACAAACATAGATTTTATTTTTAGTCCACAAATGTGCCACACTTGAAGTTGGAAGCACAGTTTGTTTCTTAATAAATTCCACAGTATGTTTCTCCTCCTCTCTGAGCATCCAGGACTCCATGGTGGCAAGAGAATCCCAATTAAGGGAGTAACCTGATGCCGCGTCGTGCTCAAATGAGCCAATCAAACAAGAGTGATCACGTGTGTTGGCATCAACGTGTGTGGGAGGTGTCCTATCCATATTAGTGTTACGACACTCTTTTTACTTTTACTTTTACTTTGAACATTTGAACTTTACTTGATCTTATCTTATAGATACGAAGATCTCTTGATCTCTTGATCATATCTCTTGATCTTATCTTGGCGATCTTATCTCTTGATCTACGATCTTATCTTGATCTCTTGGTCTTATCATCTGATGATGATCCAAGATACGTTTCTTTATACATTATTACTTACATGCATTTGACATGCCTTTGACTCATGTCTTTCATTGACGATTGACATGCATTCCACACATGTTGCTGCGCAACATGCTTTTACCTTACACTTGACATGCTTTGAACATATGTTTTACATGTGTTTGCCTTGAGGACAACACATGGACATTAGTATATAACAGTAGCTAAATTACCTGTACTCTTTAGCTTGTCTTTAACTTGTTAATAACGATACTGCTTGATTGGCATTTATCCATTCTCAAACCTGTGGAT